>Ga0307416_100000049_pt1 | contig 118358 bp, 110 predicted proteins | sample DK1Cmetagenome_2_FD_203821 | JGI IMG/M metagenome (GOLD analysis project Ga0307416, IMG submission 203821) | Maize rhizosphere microbial communities from greenhouse at UC Davis, California, United States - DK15-C-3 | ecosystem: Host-associated > Plants > Roots > Rhizosphere > Soil | place...
AAAGTTGAAAACTCATGAACAGCTTTTCCTGATATTTTTTTCTTCCTTGCATATCATCAATTTACCGAATAATACCTCCTTTAACTGGATTCGTTTTCAACACTTGTGAGTTGTGCAACAGTCACGAAAGGCCTGCGCGGGAAAGACGACCACTCTGTTGATTCTGTCATTGATAGCCTGTCGAAAGGCAAATGGTTTTTGTTTTCGACTAGTAAAGGCCTTCGATATGAATCAAATTATTTAAAAACTAAAAATGTGTAACTTGAATCCGTAATATATATATCAAATGAAATATAACCGACGCGATTTTATAGGCGGTAGCATGGCACTCACATCTGCTTTATTTTTAAAACCAATGGAAACATATAGTACACCTTCTTCCCGAACTGAAAAATGGACAAATGGTTTCGCCCTAAAAATCATGGCACCCTATTGGGGCTTTAATGGCTCGGTAACCGATTTTTGCAAAAAAGCAAAAGATTCAGGTTATGATGGAATAGAAATCCTATGGTCGCCAGAAATTGCTGAAGAGTTATTTAGTGCATTAAAAAAACATCAATTAGAAGTTGGATTTCTTTGCCGCGGAGATGAAGCTCTTCCGGTACCGCACTTTGCAACCTTTAAAAAAGTACTTAAAGAAGCTGTTGAACATCGATATCAAAAACCGTTGTATATAAATGTTCACTCTGGAAAGGATTTTTTTCAATACCAAGACAACAAGAAATTCATTGATTTTACTGTTCAGTATGCTAAAGAAGCAGGAGTTCCGATTTATCATGAAACCCACCGGTCGCGTATGCTTTATTCAGCTCCGGCATCATTACAATATTTAGAGAAAAACCCTGATTTAAGACTAACGCTCGATATTTCTCATTGGTGCAATGTGAGCGAAAGTTTACTCGAAGACCAACCAGAAACTGTGGCACTTGCCATTTCACGTACCGATCATGTTCACTCCAGGGTTGGCCATGCAGAAGGGCCACAAGTAAGCGATCCGAGAGCTCCGGAATGGAAGCAAGCAGTTGAAGCTCATTTTGCCTGGTGGGACAAAGTTGTTGCCATAAAAAAACAGCAAGGTAAAATCCTGACCATGTTAACTGAATTTGGCCCGCCCAGTTATATGCCAACCATTCCGTTTACCAACCTTCCAGTTGCCGATCAATGGGAAATAAATGTATATATGATGCAGGTTTGGAGAAAAAGATATTTGTAGTTTTTTCCAAAAAAAGAGATTGCTTTATAGCCAGCTCGGTGTGTTGTTTTTAGTTATTTTTAAACAAAATAGGGATATAGAATGATGGTGGCGATTTTGGTGAGTAGAGACACCCATACTATTAAATTGACGGAAGAACTAAAAAAGATACCGTATTCTAATTCCAGGAATGGCCTAAAGTATTACCAGGGTTTATGTTTACTGCTTCATAGTTTAAATTTGATTGTTGGGCGTGCGCCAAGCTACGCAAGGGGCGGGCTATTCGCTGCATTCCTCGCTACGCTGTGGGCTTTTTCGCTATTATCCCACACGCTTAAAAGCATTACGTTATGGCTGTGTTGCCAAAAAATGATTACTGTTAAATGTTTATTTTGTTTTTTAATCAATATTGAAAGGTTTTGTACTGAAATCTAACGGGTAAAGGCTTATCGAATTCTATTTTTAGCCTATATTAGATTCGAATAATAGATGATATTAAAAACATGTCCAATAAAGCAATGCAAATGAGATTTAAACTAGGTTCGGTATATGATTACTTTAAATAATTTCAACATGGAACAATCGTATGCTATCGGAATTGATGTGGGCGGGTCTTCACTCAAATGTGGAGTAGTAAACCAAAATGGCGAAATTTTATATTCCATTATTGTATCGCTAAAAAATGCAAAAACACAGGGCGCAATTATTGCACTTATTGTAGAAGCGATTAATACCTGTGCTAAAAAATTTAAAAACCCTATTCTGGGGGTAGGTATAGGTTTTCCGGGAATTATTTACAACAACAAGATTATTGCCGGTGCTGATAATTTACCAGGCTTTAAACAATTGGCTTTAGGCGAGATCCTACAAGAAGTAACACGTTATAATATTGTTATGGATAATGATGCCAATTTAATGGGACTTGGAGAAATGACTTATGGGGCGGCCAAAGATTGTAGTGATGTGGTTTTCCTTACCGTAGGCACGGGAATAGGTGGTGCTGTGATGATTGATAATAAGCTTTACGGAGGATTTAGAAATAGAGGTACAGAATTAGGGCATATTGTTGTACAACACCGTGGGGTTGCCTGTGCCTGTGGAGGTCGTGGCTGTTTAGAAGCTTATGCCTCAGTATCTGCCCTGCTTAACCATTATCAGTCTATCCACCCTAATTCACCAGAAGAGATTGATGGTAAATATATGGTAGAAAAATACCTGGCCAGAGAAGAATATGCCGTTGAAGCTATGGAATCACATTTCGATTACCTGGCTACAGGCATTATTAGTTTTATAAATATATTTAGTCCGCAAAAAATTGTAATTGGTGGAGGCATAAGCGAATCTGGCGCCTTCTATGTTCGGGAGATAGAAAGAAGAATAAAAACATTAGCAGTACCTATTGCACCTGGTAATGAATTGGTAGTTGCGGCTAAGCTGGGCAACAAGGCTGGTTTGTTAGGCTGTGCGGCAAATGTTTTTCAAAAGTTTAAGGCCTTTGATTATGCAACGAAATAATTTTTCAGAAAAACAATAGTACAAATTTGAATCTTTTTCAACGGATCAACAGCAAACGAAAAGTATTGAATTTAAACAGAAAGGATATTCTAAAAAATTAGGATATCCTTTTTTATAAAAATGTACTACGGGTCTATATCAAAAAAAGGGAGGCGAAAAGCCACCCTTAATATCATGAGGTTATGTTTTTAAACAGTTTATATCGCCTGTATCTTTAAAACCACGCTGGTTCTGTAAGCATTGGCTTCTGGATTAAAGCCTACCTTCATTAAAAAGTCGCCAGAGTAAACTTTAACACTGTCAATTGGCGATTTAGCACCAGGGTATAGATTAATTTCTTCTATTTTATACTTTTTGGCCGGGTCTAATCCTTTTAATTTAATCGGTAATATCACACCATTGGTAAAAAGGGTGGCCACATGATAGTTAAAAACAATAGCCTGGTCTTTTGCTTCGTTTACATAAGCAATTGACGCTATTTTATTTTCGTAAGGATCCTGCAAACGGTATTGCTGGCCATGCCAGATAATATCTTTAAAGCTATTATAGGTTTTAACTGCATTCTGACTAAAAAGCAAATCATTTTTACTTAACTCATTTACACGGACATCATAACCGAGTTTTCCCATCATGGCCACATCTGTTTTAAATTTAATAGGCTGTTTGCCCATATCGGTAATGTGGTTATCTACAGCAATTGAAGGGAAATAATACGAATATTCCCACTGAATAAAGATGCGGTCGTAGGGATTGGTATTATCGCTAGGCCAAAATTCGGTGAAATGTTGTAGTGCAGCATAATCTACCCTCGAGCCCCCTCCAGCACACAGCATCATTGGTGTTTTAGGATATTTTTTTCTAATCCTATCCAATACGCTATTTAGTCCCCTGATATATTCTAGATAAAAATGATCCTGGTTTTTTAAGGTGGGAGAGTTGGCATTGTATATTAAGGAGTTACAATCCCATTTGATAAAGGCAACTTCTGGTACTTCCTTAAAAATATCATCTACTGTTTTGTAAATAAAATCCTGAACCTTAGGATTGGTTAAATCCAATACCAATTGGTTACGCATGTAATATTCTTTTCTTTCAGGCTGTCTGATAATCCAATCGGGATGGTTTTCATAGAGCTCACTTTTAGGATTAACCATCTCCGGCTCTATCCAGATGCCAAATTTTACACCGTTTGCTGTGGCCTCTTTACCTAACGAACCGATTCCATTTTTTAGTTTTTGCTTGTTATACTGCCAATCTCCCAGGCCAGAAGTAGATCCATTGCGTGGGTATTTATTTCCAAACCAGCCATCATCCAATAAAAAAACATCAACTCCTAATTTTTTGGTATCCTTTGTTAATTCGTTTAGTTTTTCATCATTAAAATCGAAATAAGTGGTTTCCCAATTGTTTAGTATGGTAGATCTTTGGCCTTTTCCATCTAATATTTGATAGTTTCTGGCCCAATCATGTAAATTTCTACTGGCTAAACCTTTTCCTGCTGATGAATATGTATAAATAAAGCGGGGAGTAACAAAATTCTCCCCAGCTTTTAAAGTATAGTTCGACGAAAAATTATTAATCCCGGCAGTTACCCTGAGGTAATATTCATCAAAAGTTTCAAAATCCAACTTAAAGTTTCCTGTCCATGCTAACGATCCGGCAATTACTTCGCCCATATCCTCAGTGGCAGGTTGATCTATCGATACCATAAACGAGGAAGAATGAAGCAGGTTTGTTCTGGTTCCCAATTTAGAATCGATGGTTTTTATGCCATGCAGCAATTGCTGTTCTTCCGACCGCATTTCGCGTGTAGCACCACTATACTGGTTTTTAAGGAAGAATTTTTTTCCACTCAGGGTAAGGTTTGCCGAAGCATATTTGTTTAGTACTACTGTGCCTTTTTCTTCATGTTCAATTTCGGCCCATTGCTCAATTACGTTTTCATTAAAACAGGCCAGGTATTTTAAGGTAACCTGAAAATTGTATTTTAGATCTTTAAGGATAATACTGGTTAATTTTCTATTCTGATCCAGCTGTTCGGTTTTTACATCCGAAAATGTTAAAACGGTAGATTTGTTTCCATCGGCGTGGGTTACAGTTAATGCTGGTTCTAATAAATTGAGTGAGCCAGAAGCAATATAAGCTTCGCGTTTATTTAAAAGATCATCAGAGCCGGGTTTGTATTTATCTAATGTTTGTATGCTTGGGTATTCGCTCGCATTGTCCAGTTTTTTCCCAAGGTAAGTCGATAATAAAGTGTTATCGCGATCTGTTTCTAAGATCAGTACATTGTTTTTTGTAACAATTTCTATGGTTTTCTGCGCAAAGCTGTTTAAACCTATTGCCATTGAGAGTAAAAAAAAAGGTGTGTTTTTTCTTTTCATTATTTTTTTGTGATGTTTTCTGCTCCTTAAAATATATTTACATCGCTTAATACCTCATTAAGTTGGTCATTAATTTTAGATTAAAAGTATGCTTGTTAAGCATAAGTATTAGATGCAAATTAGAACTTTCTGCTGCTAATGAATACCCTGTTTATACCAGATTATTATCTTTTTTTAACAAAAATTAATGCAATTGCATGAGATTATAATGCTAAACCCTTGCATTTTTAAATCTAATTGTAAAATAAACAGGGCATTATTATTGTTAAGGGGAGATCGGCGTTGTTTTTAAAAAATTAGCGTAATTTTATAAACATAAAAAATAATACAGTTTTCAGCTTTAAACATTTTCAAGAAATGCATTTCCATCGTCATATTAAATTATCGCAACCCCGAATACACTCATGAATTATAAAAAATTGCAGGAAGATGTAGAAAAGCACGTTGGCGATTACTTCCATACCCACAACGATCCTCGCCTGGTTTATCATAACCTGGAACATACACAAGAAGTGGTAAATGCTGCACAGCAAATTGCCAATCATTACCAGCTTAATGAACAGGATTTTTTCTCCGTAACTGTTGCGGCCTATTTTCACGATACGGGATATTTCGAAGATGCACTAAACCACGAAGCGAAGGGAGCAGAACTGGCCGATAATTTTTTAGCGAAACATCAGGTCAATCAAGAAATCCGTGACCATGTTAAAAGCGCAATATTGGCCACTAAAATTCCTCAGAAACCTAAAAATGAAATTGATAAAATCATTTGCGATGCAGATCTGTTCCATTTAGGTCTGCCCGATTTCCGCGCAAAAGGGAAATTGATGCACAAGGAAAACGAACTGATCTATAAAAAAGATATCAGTAAATTAGATTGGCGTAAAAAAGATATCCAGTTTATGGAATCGCATCATTACCATACCGATTATGCCAATCTGTTGTTGAGCGATCAGAAACAGAAGAATATCAGCAAACTGAAAAGTAAATTAACATCGCAGGAAGAAATTAGTACCGAATTGGCAGAACCTGTAAATTTTGCGCCTGCCATTGTGAAAGAGAAAGATAAAAAGAAAGACAAAGACGATCGGCCAGATAAAGGCATCGAAACAATGTTTAGGATTACCTCAGCCAATAACCAACGCTTGAGCGACATGGCCGATAACAAGGCTCATATCCTGATCACCGTAAATTCGATTATGCTTTCCCTGATCGTGAGTTTGTTGTTAAGGCGGTTGGAAGACCATGGCAACCTGATTATCCCCACATTTATTTTGCTAATAGTGAGTTTAACCTGTGTGGTTGTTTCCATTTTATCAACCCGTCCGGCTATCCCTAAGGGAGAATTCACTCAGGAAGATATGGATAATAAAAAGGTAAATTTATTGTTTTTCGGTAACTTTTATAAAATGAGCTTACCCAGTTATACTGATGGTATGATTAAAGTGATGAATGATAAAGATTTTTTATATGGTACCTTAATCACCGATGTATACTCGCAAGGCGTAGTATTGGGCAGAAAGTATAAACTGATCCGCCTGGCTTATAATATTTTCATGTTTGGCTTGATTGCAGCAGTATTTGCATTTGTGATTGCTTACGCGGCTTACGGTAAACTTTAATGGAACAGATAGTAGAAACCTCTTTTTTTAATAGGGATTTAAGCTGGTTAAAGTTTAACGAGCGTATTTTAATGGAAGCCGAGCGAAGTACCGTTCCACTTTTAGAACGCATTAAGTTTTTGTCGATATTTTCTTCCAACCTTGATGAGTTTTATCGCGTAAGGATGCCAGTGTTACTCGCCTTAGAGAAATTGAGTAATAAAGAAGATAACGATATCAAGATCGACGATAATTTGCTCAATACGGCCAATCAGCTTATTTCAGAACAGCAGCAGCGTTACGGTAAGGTACTTAAATCAGATCTTATTCCCTTGCTTAAAGAGAATAAGATAAACTTAATTTATGGCCAGCCATTTCCCGCAGAAATTCAGAAAAATATAACCCGATATTTTTTGAGTCAGGTAATGGCCTTTTTACAGCCTGTCTACATTAATGCTGATACCAATTTCTTCCCTTCAAATAATGAATTGTACTTTCTCATTACACTAAAAAAGAAAGAAGATGCTGAAGTTGTTATTCTAAATATTCCTTCCAACCAGTTACCCCGTTTTTATAAGGTAGAATCAGGTGATGAAACCTTTATTGTTTTTCTGGATGATATCGTTCGTTTTCATTTAGACCGTATTTTTCCCGACGGAGAAATTACAGGTTGTTATAGTTTCAAGATTACAAGGGATGCCGAAATTGACCTGAAAGACGAATATTCGGGCAGTTTATCCGAACAATTAGAGAAGCAGTTGCTCAAACGCGATTCGGGTTTAGCTACACGCTTTCTTCACCAGCCAGGCATACCAGCCAACGTTTTCGAATTGCTCAAAAAGCTTTTCAACCTTAAAAAGGCAAATAGGATGGAGGGCGGACAGTACCATAACCTGAAAGATTTCATGGGTTTTCCTGTTAATTCGCCAAAATTATCCAACCAAAACTGGCCAAAAATCTGCAATACCGACCTCATAGATGGATCTTTAACCGAGGCCATTTATAAAAACGATATTATAGTACATACGCCTTACCAGAGTTATGATAGTGTACTGCGTTTTTTTAACGAAGCGGCTATTGATGAAGATGTACGGGAAATCTACGTTACGCTTTATCGCGTAGCCAGCGATTCGAAAATTGTTAATGCTTTAATCAGCGCTGCAAAAAATGGTAAAAAAGTTACCGTTTTGGTAGAGCTTAAAGCTCGCTTTGATGAGGCCAACAACATCAAATGGGCCAAGAAAATGAAAGAGGTTGGCGTTGATATTATTTACAGTGTAACGGCTTTAAAAGTTCATGCTAAAGTAGCCTTGGTGAAACGCCAAACAGGTGACCGCATGCGTTATTCTGGTTTGTTTTCTACCGGAAACTTTAACGAAAGTACAGCAGCTTTTTATACCGATCATATTTTAATGACAGCTAATAAAGAAATGCTGCGCGAGGTAGAGCTGCTTTTTATTTTTCTGGCCAAAAGGGTTAAACCTACTTCTGCAGATCTGATTAAATTTAACCATTTATTGGTAGCACAGTTTAATTTACAGCAAGTTTTTCTTAACTTGATAGATCGCGAAATTGAACATGCCAAACAAGGCAAACCATCAGGCATTACCATTAAAATGAATAATCTCGAAGAGAAGGTTTTAATCGACAAACTTTACGAGGCATCATCGGCAGGTGTAAAGATCGAAATGATTGTCCGGAGCATTTGTCGCTTAATTCCAGATGTACCAGGAATGAGCGAAAATATCAAGGTTACCCGTATTGTAGATCGTTATTTAGAGCACGGACGTGTTTTTATTTTTCATAATTTAGGGAAAAACGATGTATTCCTCGGCTCTGCCGATTGGATGAACCGGAATATTTATAGGAGAATTGAAGTTTGTTTTCCGATTTATAACGAGCAGATTAAGCAAGAAATGATAGATATTATTGAAATCCAAAAACAAGATAATGTACAGGCGGTTTGTATAGATGAAAACATGAACAATATTCCTGTTAAAGGTATTGGGACTCCTGTCGAGTCTCAATATGATATTTATCAATTATTAAAAAATAAATAATAGATAGAATTGTCATTTCGACTGAAGTTCCACCAAGCAGTCGTCATTTCGACTGAAGTGCAACGGAATGGAGAAATCTATAAAAACTAGACTTCAATAGATCTCTCCACTGCGGTCGAGATGACGATCATACGGTCGGGGATGACAGACAGTTAATAAAAAACAAAACATTAAATTTTACCCTTATGAAATACAATAAAACTTTCCTCGCCTCTAGCTTGCTAATTTCAGTTGCCTTTTTGGGCATTTCGTGTGTAAACGGTAATCGCGCTGATAAAAAAAACGATTCAACAGAAACGGTTTCCAATAGCGGAGCAGAAAAATCAAACCTTCCTTACGATTTAGCAAACCCTGTAAAATATAACATGCCACAAAATCTTTTCGAAATTTCTGGAATTGTATTTCATAATGGTGATCCTAAAGAAGTATTTGCAATACAGGATGAAGATGGCGATTTGTTTCATTTGGGTTTAACCGATAAAGAATCGAAATTTACCAAATTTGGTAGTAAAGGCGATTATGAAGATCTCGCTATCTTAAATAACACCGTAATTGTGTTAAAAAGTAATGGCGAACTGCATAACTTTCCTATTAGCGAAATCAATAAACCAGAAATTGCAGATGTCGTTAAAACCAAAGATCTGGTTCCCAAAGCCGAATACGAAGGCTTGGCTGCTGATGAAAAAACAGGCCTAGTGTATGTTTTAACTAAAGAAATTAAGAAAAATAAAAGCGATCAGACAGATATTTATGCCTTTAAATATGCTGACGGTAAATTTACCGCAAGTGGAACCTTTGCCTTGTCTTATAAAGAAATAGCTGACCTATCAGGCGAAGCCAAAATTAAGTTCCGCCCATCTGCTTTGGCTAAAAATCAGTCAACTAACGAGTGGTATGTGCTTTCATCAATGAATAAACTATTGGTTGTTACCGATGCAAACTTTAAAATTAAAGCAACATACCCGCTAAAAGGAGATTTCTTTAACCAACCAGAAGGTCTTGCATTTGATCGTGATCAGAATCTTTACATCTCTAACGAAGGTGGTACCTTATCCGCAGGAAACATTTTAATGTTTAAATTGAAAAAGTAAATCCTGTTTTCATTTGGCGACCGTCATCCTGAACTTGTTTCAGGATCTTTCCTGCTATATAGATGCTGAAATAAATTCAGCATGACGGTGCAATGGGAAAAATCCTCAAGAAATAAAATAAATTTTAAAATAACTATCTTTATACAAACGCTTAGTATATGATTAAAAGATTTACCCTTTTTACCATCTTATTTTTAATCAACCTCATTGCCTTTGCGCAAGATGATGTAAAATATCGTGTAATTCTTTTTGGCGATGCAGGTGAGATGAACCCCGCGCAAATGCAGGATTTAAAAAATGCTGCCAAACAAATTCTTCCTAAAAAAACAACAGTTGTATATTTAGGTGATAATATTTACCCAACCGGAATGGGTCTGCCTGGCAGTGTAGAAGAGGAAGAAACTAAAAAAATCCTGCGATCACAGTTCGAGCCTATGCGTAAAATGGGTGCTGCGGTTTATTTTGTTCCAGGCAATCACGATTGGGATAAATCTGGCCCTAAAGGTTTGGCCAAAATCAAAGCGCAAGATGATTTCCTTAAAGCACAGAACGATCCATTGTTGAGGTTAATACCAGAAAACGGATGTCCTGATCCTGTGGCCATTAAATTAACCGATAAATTAACCATCATTGCCTACGATAGCGAATGGTGGGTTTTTCCATACAATAAATCGAACCCTAACGGCGAATGCGAATGCCGTACCAAAGATGAGGTTTTAGTGAAAATGGAACAGTTACTCGAAGAGAACAAAGACAAGGTTATTCTATTAGCTTCGCACCATCCATTTCAGAGTTATGGCCCACATGGCGGTTATTTCAATTTGAGGAACCACATTTTTCCACTCACATCGCTGAATAAAAATCTATATGTTCCATTGCCTGTTTTGGGCTCTATTTACCCGATGTTGCGTTCTACTTTATTAAGTCCTGAAGATTTAAATCATCCTGCGTATAAGGATATGATTAAATCAATAACCGGTGTATTTGGCGATTATCCAAATATAACTTATGTAGCGGGGCATGAGCATGGTTTACAATTAATTAAAGGGAAACAATTGCAGGTTATCAGTGGTTCGGGTTCAAAAGTATCGCCAAATAAAGAAGGTAAAACTTCTTTGTTCCATGAAATGCAGCAGGGATACGTGGTAGCAGATCAGCTGAAAAACAACGATATGCGCTACGAATATTATATTTATTCAGATACGAGCGTTAAAAAAGTTTACAGTTACGTTAAAAAATTCGAAACTATCCCTCAAAAAGTAAAAAATAGAGATAAACCAATTACCGCTGACAGCATTTTTGTACGCATTAAACCTGAATATGATAGTGTTGGTCGTTTTCACCGCACTATTTTTGGCGAAAATTACCGTAAAGAATATGCTGCAAGAACAAAAGTTCCTGTGTTACGGGTTTCTCAAATGATGGGTGGTTTAAAAGCGACTCAGCGTGGTGGAGGCAATCAATCACGTTCTTTACGACTAGAAGATAAAAATGGTAAAGAATATGTATTGCGTAGCGTGGAGAAATACCCCGAAGTACTTTTGCCTGCCGCATTACGTGAAACTTTTGCTAAAGATATTATAAAGGATAACATGTCGGCGCAGCATCCGTTTTCGGCACTCGTAGTTCCCGAACTTGCTAAAGCTGGCGGTATCGCGCACAGCAACCCGATTATTGGCTGGGTTTCTCCTGATGACAGCTTAGGCGAATTTGAATCGGCATTTGCCAATACTTTGTGTTTGTTCGAAGAAAGGGAACCCACAGGAGAATCAGACAGTTCTCCGAAAATGGATAAAAAACTAACCGAAGATAACGACAATAGATTAGACGGACCTGCCTGGGTAAAAGCCAGGGCGTTTGATGTGTTATTAGGCGATTGGGACAGACATGAAGACCAGTGGCGCTGGAAAGAAACCAAAACTAAGGATGGTTCGCTTTATTCGCCGGTACCAAGAGATCGCGATCAGGTATTTTTCAGATCTGACGGCCTTTTACAGCGTTATACACAATCTTCGTCATTATTACCCATGATGCAAGGTTATGAACGTGGTATAAAAGATATCAATTGGTTTTTATGGGAAGGAAGGGAAATCAGCAGCCGTTGGACCGCCAATATTGATGAAGAGGAATTTGATAAAATTGTGAAAGATTTCTGTGCCAATTATAACGACGCTGTTTTCGAAAAAGCACTAAAAAAACTCCCCGAACCAAGTTACTCATTACATCACGATGCCTTTTTGGCCCAGATGCGTAACAGGATAGCCACTTTGCCAAAGTTAATGAACCAGTATTATCATTTCTTTAATCGTATTGTAGATATCGAGGTAAGCAATAAAAATGAACTGATTCAGATTACCGATGCTGAAAACGATGGGTTACACGTAAAAATCAATAAAATTTCTAAAGAGGGTAATATCAAAGACGAACTTTTCGATCGGAAATTTGATCCCAAAGTAACCAAAGAAATTAGGGTGTACATGCACAATGGTAACGACAGCTTGATTCTGAACAATAAAAACTCTAACATTAAATTGCGGATTATCGGTGGCAAGGGCACTAAAGTTTACGATTTTGCAAACAGCAACGGAACTGTAAAGTTATATGGTAGAACTGATAAAGCAACTTACAATGGTGAGGATGCCAGTAAAATCAGGAAAATTATTTCTAATGATACCTCGAACTTCAGTTACATACCAAAAGATATGTACCGCCGTAATTCGTGGCTGCTAAATGCAGGTTACAATCAAGATGATGGCCTTTTATTAGGGTTGATCTACAAACAGACTAATCCTGGTTTCAGAAAACAACCTTATGGCAATTCGCAAACCATTTCCTTTCTGCATTCGTTTTCGACCAAAGCCTTTAGGTTTAACTATAAAGGCGAGTGGTTAAAAGCTTTGGGTAAAGGCGATTTTGTGTTGAAAGCTGATGCTTTCGCGCCAAATAACACACAGAATTTCTTTGGTTTGGGCAACGAAACACCTTTCAATGATGGAGACAACATTAGGTACTACCGTGCACGTTTCAACCTTTATCAGGTTGATGCTTCAATCAGGTGGCGCCGTCCGAAATCTACCTTTAGCGTTGGTCCGTCATATCAATATTATAAATATAATCAGGAAGATAACGATGGCCGTTTTATTGAAAATCCATCACGCTTACATTCATCTGATTCGATAACGGTACGAAACGAAAAGATGTTTGCTGGTGCATTTGTAAATTTCACCAACAATACCCGCGATAATGATCTGTTACCAACCTTGGGCAGTTATGTTGATTTTAAACTTTTGGGTTACAAAGGCGTTAACAGATATTCAAATTCTTACGGACAGTTTACGGCCAGTATAGCCTTATATAAAAACCTTGATGGCAGAAAAAACTTCATTTTGGCAGATCGTTTTGGTGGAGGGGTAACCATTGGTAAACCAGCTTTTTATCAGGCCTTATATCTGGGCGGGCAAGGAAATCTCTTAGGTTACCGCCAGTTTAGGTTTGCCGGCGAACATACTTTTTATAATAACTTAGAGCTTAGGGCCAAACTTGGCGATCTGGTTAGTTATGTTTTACCCGGACAAATTGGCTTATTGGGTTTTTATGATGTAGGCAGGGTGTGGAAACGTGACGAAACTTCTACATTATGGCACCACGGTGTAGGAGGGGGTGTTTACTTCGCTCCGGCATCACTTACAGTTGTGCGTTTTGTAATGGGGCACTCGTCTGATGGCTGGTATCCATATGTATCGCTTAATTTTAGGTACTAAATTTGTGTAACATATTAATAGATGTAATATCCAAGTATTACGTTCAGCAGACGAACATTGCTTTAACGAGTATGTATCTTTGCAATGAATTAGTAATTAAATAGATAACTATAAAATTTACACTATAGCAAAACTTATACAATGAATACCAATGTAATACAACTACATAAAAACGAATGTATACATTGCCAGGTAGAATCATCGCTGTCTTTCCGCCCACTTGTGGAGTATTTAAAAGGCAGATTGAAAACAGAAAAATCGGTAAAATCTGAATTTTACAGGTTTTTACTTCAAAAAATTGAAAAAGACGATGTGCTGCTTGGCAACATCAGTGCCGAAGATTTATCCCAATATAAAGATACTTTAGAATTAATTTTTACGATCCTAACCCCTTTAATGGATAATGAAGATGATTTGTTTTGGGCTTTAAGTACCCCAATTCCAGATCAGATTTTCTTTAGCACCAATGCATTCTATAAATTTTTTAAGGATCATGATCCTAAAAATAAGGTAACGAAAGACAACGAGCCTATTGAGAAAAAACAACTTAAGTTTATCTACAATGTTATTTTAGGCCGTTTTTATAATTTTACCTCTGTGCTAAAGAATGAGATCATTTATGCTCATATTAATCAGGAAACAAAACTGACACAATACTACAATATCCAAACCGATACGAAGTTTGTAGATATTATGCATAAGGGCGATTTGCCTGAACTTAATTTTGAAGAACTGGGCAAGCATTTTCAAGATGAAACCGAACTGGAATATCTGGTAAAGCACCTGCCTTTACAAGATTTTCACTTTGAAGGGTTCAGCATCATCTCAATAACAGATGTGACCTTGCAACATGCTATAGATGGTATCCGCGATGCGCTTGTTAATCACAATTATCAAACCGAAGCCTATACACATGTGATCCACGCTTTAAAGACGCTTAGCGGAAACGGAAAACTCGAATTTGGCTTAATGCCTTTTTTAACCGTTAACAATAAGCTCGTTTTCGATAATCAGGAGTTTTCGCAGAGTATGCTGATTAATTCGGCAAAATCATCCAACCTTGAAGAAGAAGTTTTCTATTCTTTGGTTGATAAATATAAAGAAAATCCCAGGGCTATTTTTGTAAGCTCAATTAACGATGATCAGATCGATAAAGATCCCTTTTTAAGGGTTTTAAAAGCTGCCGGTGTTTGCTCTTATTCTGTACTGCCTGTATACTACAATACGCAGTTGGCAGGCGTTTTAGAGGTTTATTCGAGCGAGGAAGTATTGGTTGATGATAAACTTTTATCGAGGTTACGTCCGGCAATGCCTTTAATCGGTCAGCTTTTCCAATACAGTATCGAAGAATTTGATGCTAAAATGGACGAAGTATTAATGGATAAGTTTACTGCTTTACAACCATCAGTACAATGGAAGTTTAACGAAGCTGTTTGGCATTTTCTTCAGCAGAATAACAGTTACCATAAATTAAAGGAAATCGAAACGATCACCTTTAAACATATGTATCCGCTGTTTGGTGCAATTGATATCCGTAATTCTACCATAGAGCGGAATAAAGCTTTAAAAGATGATATGGAAGTACAATTAAACAGTTTAATTGATACTTTAAAAGCCATCCGTAAGCATGTTTCTTTAGAACTTACCGATAAACTATTGTTCAATTGTAAAGACTGGATTAAACGCATCGGCGATTTTGCTTCATCAAACGAAGAAAACAAACTGAATGAGTTTTTAGAAATAGAGGTTTATCCTTTCTTATCGATTATAAAAGGGAACTACCCGATAACAGCTGAGTTCGTAGATCGTTATTTCGAAGTTATTGTTCCTGAAACCGGTGCTGCATTTGCAAATCGCAGGCAGTTGGAAATTTCGATGCAGCTGATCAATACCGAAGTGAGTCAGTACCTGGAAAAATCGCAGGCCAATTTACAGGCTTCATACCCTTGTTATTTTGCCAAATTCAGAACTGATGGCGTGGAGTACGATATTTACATCGGACAGGAAATTGCACCAGATCGCCCATTTGATTTGTTGTACCTCAAAAATATCCGTCTTTGGCAGTTAACCTCAATGGTCGATATTGCGCGTTTATCAAAAGGATTAATTGGTGAAATGCCCCGTGCATTAGAAACCACACAGCTGATCTTTATCCACTCTAATGCAATTGATATTAGCTTTAGGAACGACGAGCGTCGTTTCGACGTAGAAGGTGCTTATAATATCCGTTACGAAGTAGTTAAAAAACGTATTGATAAAGTATTGGTTAAAGGTACAACCGAACGTTTAACACAGCCCCATAAAATCGCAATGGTTTATTTCAATCCTGAAGAAGCCAAAGAATATATGGAGTACATTAAATATATGCAGGTTCAAGGGTATTTAAATGACGATTTAGAGCAATTGGAACTAGATGAACTGCAAGGTGTTTCCGGATTAAAAGCTTTAAGAGTAGGCGTAAAATATCTGGAAAGTAAAGTAGCAGGCAAAACAGATGCTGCTAAAAAACTTAAACCTAAAGAGATCAAATCCATCGAGAAGGAAATCGCGAAGGTACTACAGCACTGATAACTATAGGTCGGTGACGCTACAAGTTAAAGGCTGTATCATAAATTTTGATCCCATTAGAACTTGTCACGTTCAGCTTTAGAAACGCCTTGCGGAGCATTTAACAGGTCCTTCGACAGGCTCAGGATGACAACCTATATTTATGATACAGCCTCCTTGGAAGTTCGTATTATGTTTAAAAACAAAAGGCTTTCTGATCAGATCAGAAAGCCTTATTTCATTTGTGTGTTTTTATTATTTGATTGCAGCAATTTCTTTTTCAATTGCAAAAGTTTCTACAGAGCTGATGTTCGTTTTTAAAGCAGCAAATCTATCGATGGTTAATTTTTGTGATTTACCCATAACCAAAGTATGTTGATCAGTCGAACCACTTAATTTTAAATCTGCCTGATCAGAAATTACAGTATATAAACCTTCTGAGCTGGTATTGATTTCGGCATGTGCATTTCCTTTTAAAAAGATCTGAAGATATTTGGTTCTTAGTTTTCCTTCAGTTTTAACAATTGCATTTTCTGATGCTTCTATTCTGTAAAAATCGTTTACATAAACAGTTAGTTTTGCTTTGTCGGTACTGATAGAAGTGATTTTTAAATTATCACCATCCTGCATCACTTTTGCTGTTCCCGTGTTATCATCAGTATAGAAAATGCCTGGGTTACTCCGCTGGATAATGGTTACTTCCACATTTCCTTTTACAGAAATTCTTTTAAAAGCTGATATTTTTAAAATTGCATCTGGCTCTTTTTCTGTTGCTGAAACGCTTGTAGTAAATACAGCTGATGATAGAACGATTGCTGTTAATGAAGTGGCGATTAGGGTTTTGATTGAGGTTTTCATAATATTTTTATTTAATAATTAAATGTTAATTAATTGTTATTTAAATGTTTAAGTCTTTTTGTCGTAGTTTTGATGATAAGACGCAGTGAAATAAAAAACGTTGCAGGCCATGTGGCGTTTTTATACAATCGATAGGTAATACTCGACGAACAGGCATTAATTCAAGACGAAAACTTGAAACTTTTACCAAGCATTTGTAAAATATTTTAAGATCTTTTATTGATCTAGTCTTTTTCTTTATCTTTAATGAGAATTTTAGTCTATTTATTTATGAAGAAAAAGGTTGTACTTGTTCAGGATAATAAAGATATCCTTGATATAATGGACCATGTATTGGAAGAGGAGGGATTTGATGTTACGGCATCATTAACAACCGAGCCTATAGATAGAATAGACGAAATTGAACCCGATGTCGTAATTGTTGATGATCACATTAAGGGAAAAAAGAGAGGATCACAGGTGATTAAAGAACTTAAATCTGACCCTGAAACAGAAGATGTATCGGCTGTATTAACTTCCACATCAAATAACTTACCACAACAGGCAGAAGAATGCAAAGCTGATGATTATATCGAAAAACCGTTTGATATCGATCATATGGTTGAGGTAGTGAAGAAAAACAGCTAAATTTTTATCAAAAGGTCGTCATTTCGATCCGATAACTATCGGATGGAGTGCAACGGAACTGAGAAATCTACATATTGAATATAATTTAAGGATTTCTCGCCTACGCTATTAGTGACTGATTCTATTAGGACAGTCGTCACTCCCGTGAAAACGGGAAGCCTAAAGCTTCAATATTACTCACTAACCTTTCTTGTTGCATTAAGATTGCCAGTCAAGCTGGCAATGACGGTCAATGCTAAGAATATTGCAAAAAATGTGCCCACAAGACAGGCGCAGTAGGGAACCACGATTGCTCAGCGAAGCTAATCTTAAAGCTTATTGTATTAAGATTCCGAATCAAGTTGGGAATGACGATTTATCGAAATGAATTCTCTAGGCAGTTACATTAGGCTTAAATGTATCTGTTTTAACCGTTGCTTTTAATTCATGTAATATCGTATACAGCCCAAAATTAGTCCGGTTAACATAAATAAAATGTTTTACACCACGAGCCTGTTTAAATTCCGGCATTTTAGAAATTTTTTCGCCATAGATATATAGTTGCTCAAAAAAATCAGGTTTACTAAAATCGAAAGATTTACTGGTATAGGGTTTGGCAAACAGACTGATCATCTCCTTATACGATTTATGGTAAAACTCAATCTGCTCAGGAGAATCGTCAGTATGGATCATATCCAGTTTTCTAAATGCATCTATCGTTTTATTTTTATCATTAATTATATCAGTAGAAATTAAGGCGAAAAACGGGTAATAGAAATCATCAGGCATTTCTTTTATACATCCAAAATCAATTACGCCAAGGTTTTCATCCGGCGTAATCATAAAATTTCCAGGATGTGGGTCTGCATGCACAGCCCTAAGCTCATGCTGTTGGAAATTATAGAAATCCCAAAGCGCCTGTCCGATTTTATTACGTAATTCCTGAGAAGGATCCGTTTGCAAAAATTCTTTTAGATGTAAACCATCAATCCAGTCCATGGTAATGATCCGCTTTCCGGATAATTCTGGATAGTATTTTGGAAATACAACATGATCGAGGTTTTTACAGGCTTCTGAAAATTCGATAGAACGTTTAACTTCCAGTTCGTAATCTGTTTCTTCGAGCAAACGTTCTTCAACTTCTTTAATATAGATATTCAATTCCCTTTCCGACATGCCCAATAAACGGAAAGCGAAAGGTTTTACCAGTTTCAGATCAGAAGAAATACTGTCTCCAACACCAGGATATTGAATTTTAATAGCGAGTTTTTTACCATTAAGCATTGCTTGGTGTACCTGGCCAATAGAAGCAGCATTGCTGGAGCTTAGGTTAAAACTATCGAAAATATTTTCAGGTGTTTTACCGAAATTTTTGGTGAAAGTTCTAACAATTAACGGACCTGAAAGGGGTGGAGCATTGTATTGAGATTGGGTAAATTTATCGACGTAAGATTTCGGCAGGATATTCTTATCCATACTCAACATCTGTGCGATTTTTAAGGCGCTGCCCTTTAATTCGCTCAGCGATTTATATATGTCGGTTGCATTGTCCTCGTTAAGCTGTTCTCGGTCCAATTCAGGGTTAAACAGCTTTTTTGAATAATGCTTAATGTAATTGCCGCCAATCTGAATACCTGTTTTAACAAATTTTGCCGAACGTTCTACCTTTGTAGTTGGAATACTTTTTTGTGTCTTCATCTGGTATTTAAAACCTCATCTTTTCTGCAAACTTCCCATTCCTGGATAAAAACTTCCCGTATTCCAATAAATTATCAATTGGCGAATGCTGAAAAAGATCGAAAGTTACATTAATGCCTTTTTCGATGGCCTCATCGCTTTTTTCGAAACCTTCACTATCATCGTTGATCCAAAAATTAACAATAAATGCAAACTGGATCCATAAGGCATCTTTATACCTTTTGCTTAAAAACCGGCGCTCGGCAAGCTCCCCACTATCTAAACCCTCTTCAATAATTTCTTGTGCAAAGTTTTCGAAAATAGGTTTTACGCCAGCCAGTACATCAGGAGTAGAAAATTTACCACGGTGATTCTTTAAGCTGTAAATTACAAAACTGCGTTCGTTCTTCAGGTTTTCGAGGTAACTGTAAAAGAAAGAAAGCATTTTTTCTCTGGCTGTATACTGGGGCCAAACTTCCTGCGCTTTGATTTTGTTAATGGTTTCGAAAGTAAGTTCGAACCAGATTGTTTTTTCAATGCTTTCAAATGAAGAGAAAAACTGATAAAAATCTGCCTCGGTAATTTTAAGCTTTTTCACAAAAACATAAACCGATTTTGGTTTTTCATTGTTCGTTAATACATAGTCTAAATATGCACTTCTAATTTGCTGAGCGGTTGCCATATAGCTGTTTTTTACAAGTATAACGTTTAATTAATAGGCTTGTTTTTTCTGTTGGTTTTTTGTTGATCATGAAATTGTAATAATAGCTTTCAAAATATTTGAAAGTTGGTTTTGTAGCTAATTAATTTAGTTTTATGAAATTTTAATGTTGATAATTTATTCGTTATAAAACTAAAATAATTAGTATTTTTGTGTTTGATTATTCCTTTTAACTAAGTAAAGCAACATGATCCAGGTAAACGATTTTTTATATGGCAAAATGGAACTGCCAATGGTATTTTCCGATCTGTTAAATACCGATGCTTTAAAAAGGTTAGGTGGGATACATCAAAGCGGAGCTATATTTTTGGTTAATCCGGATATCTGCCATTCACGTTTGGAGCATGCCATAGGAGTTACCATGTTGATCAGGATACTAGGTGGTTCAGAGTTGGAGCAAATTGCCGGGTTGCTACACGATATTTCGCATACCGCTTTTTCTCATGTGGGCGATTATGTTTTCGACAATGCGGATGAGGATTATCATGAAAAGGTTTTTGCCGAAGTTCTGTGCAGATCGGAAGTGCCTGATGTGCTGTTAAATTATGGATACAATGTTAACCAGATTCTGTATGGTACATTTGATATTTTAGAACAGCCGTTGCCAGCGCTATGTGCCGATCGTTTAGATTATACTTTGCGTGATGGCGTTCATGGTGGGGTAGTTTCCCGTCAGCGCGCCCGCGAATTTTTGAATTCCATTGTATTGAAGGATGGAAAAATAGCAGTGAGTGCAGAAACTGAGGTAGCTTGGATTAATGAAGCTTTTGAAAAACTGAATAATGAAGTATTTAAACTACCGCTTCACCTTTACGCCAACGGCAAAATGGCCGAATTAATTAGGAAATTTCTGAATAAAGGGGTGTTGGTTGAAAGTGATATGTTTAAAACAGATACCATGCTGCTTAACAAAATCAGAACTTCTTATGAAGGATATGAAGCCATTAAATCAATCAAACAGTTAAAAGGTTTTGCCGAATTTATACGCCATGGGGCAGTGCCGAAGATAAAATCAAGAACTTTAAATGCTATGTTGGTTTAGTTGTTTAGGGATTGATGTTTAGCGTCGATTATTCTCTTCGTTTCGTCCTCCTGAACTTGTTTCAGGATCTTTCTTGTAATTGAACATATGAACTGGTTTTTCACGGAGAGACAGAAACAAGTATCGTTTAGTCATCCTGAGGGATAATTTATTGTATAAAAATCAATATAAATAACATAGAAATTCAAAGAGATAGCTCCCCAGGATTTCGTCATTTCGAGCGGACCCGATAGCTATCTGGTGCAACGCAGTCGAGAACCACGAAGTGCTCAGCGAAGCTAAATCTGTCAAGATAGATCTCTCTCCCGAAAGTTCGGGACTGCGCTCCATCCGATAGCTATCGGATCGAGATGACGATGCTTTTTATTGAAAGTCTGTCAATGGTAACTTGTTTCAAGGGCTTTCCTATATAACGAGAATAAAACCAATGGCTAATTGAACCAATCAACCAAACCGTTTCAGAAGAATTAACGTATATTGTGAAAAATATAAAGATATGTCTGCAATAGAAATTATTTTAATAGGGGTGGTTATCCTGCTTATTTTTGGTGGCAAAAAATTGCCTGAGTTAATGAAGGGGATAGGGAGAAGTGTGAAAGAATTTAAGGCTGCCAAAGATGAACCTCCGGTTAAATAATTTTACTAAATAAAACTTTCTGTTAATGGTGCTGTTTTAACTAAAATAAACGCCAATATGGAAAATAAAAAAGAAGATCTGGCCAAATCAAAATCCGATTTTACAACAGAAAATGCAAAACATCCTGCTAAGGGATTAAATGATTGGAACGACCGGTTAGATGAAAATCTGGAGCCTGAAGAGCATAACGATAGTGCTGCAGACGAAAAAGCCAAAGATTTCTCCGCAAAATACGGTAGCGGCGATCAGTCCGATCAGGGTAGTAACTGAATTTTTATCATATAGCCACTTTTAATAGGTGGCTTTTTTTATCTCATTAGATTCTTTTTCTAAGAATTATGCATTTATGTAAAACTTTTTTACACCACTGCTCTCGTTTGTTACACAAAAGGCAATTTTTCCGCTTAAAACTGTTAAAATTCTAGCAATTGTTTTTTCTTGTGATTTGATTAATAGTATATTGCATATCTAATCAAACAAACATGTATAACGTTTTCAAATTAAACCGATAGGTAATGAGCAGGCATTGGTTGTTGGTTTTGTTGATGTCATTGTTTTTTGCTAAAGCATTTGGACAAAACATTTCTAACGAAGGAACTGATTTTTGGTCGGTTTTTCCAACCCATGTACCATCAAGAGCTATTAATGGGGTAACTCCATATGGTAATATCGCTGTTTTTGTAACATCAAAATCTAACTCAGAAGTTACCGTAACTTGCGGAAATTCTGCTCCTGTTACAAAAGCTATTCCAGCCAATACCGCCGTTAGGTTTGATGTTTCAAGAGCCGATGCTTATATAGATGGGTTATTAGAGGCCAACCAGGTTTTAACAAATAAGGGAATACATGTTAAAGTTACCGACGGTCAGCCTAAAGTATCTGTTTATACCCATATTTATGGTGCAGCAAGATCTGCTGCCTCGCTGATCTTACCATTTGAAACTTTGGGCCAGACGTATTATTCCATGAATTTTTCGCAGAGCAATGGTGGTAATAATTTTTTAACACTGGTAGCTGTAGAAGATAATACTGATATTATTTTGCATGAAAAAAATGGCAATAAAATCTCAATAACCTTAAACAAAGCTGGCGATGTTTATGAATATTTAGCACCAGGTACTGAAGATTTAACCGGGGTTTATGTTGAAACTGATCCTACAACATCGTCCTGTAAACGTTTTGCAGCGTTTTCTGGGGCATCAGTAATTGGAATTGCATGTAATAGCTCTCAAGATCCACTATTTCAGCAGCTTTACCCCACAAACAGCTGGGGTAAAAATTATGGGGTTGTACCCTTTATCAATAGAAAATATATTTTACGGATTCTTGCACAAGAAGACAATACAAGTGTAACTTATAACGGTACTACATATATTATTGATAAAGGTATACCTATTGAAAGCGAACATTTAACCAGCTCTACTTTTATCACGGCTGATAAATTAATTAGTGTAGCACAGTATTCCTTAACGCAAGATTGTTCCTCTGCCATTGGTGGTGCCATTATAGGTGATCCAGAAATGGTGATATTAAATCCAATTGAATTTAATATAAAGGGCGTGACCGTTTTTTCTTCTGATTTGCAGGATATTACGGAAAAGTATGTAAATGTTTTAATTAAAACAACTAGCATCTCAGGATTTAGGTATAACGGCGTGGCACCAAATACCGGATGGACCGTTTTAAATGGCAATTCTATTTACTCCTATACACAGATTCCGGTTAACGAAGGAAGCATAACACTAACTGCCGGCGATGGCTTTAATGCTGTGGCTTACGGTTTTGGTGATCATGAATCCTATGCTTATTCTGCAGGTACAAATCTATCTTCTAACAACTATCTTACTGTGTTTAATACTACTAAAAGTGAAGAAGGACAAAATGGATGTGTTGGAGAAACCTATAATATCAAAATATCACTTCCATACAAACCTGATTATATCAATTGGTCGCTAGATAATGAAACTATAATTAATCAAAATCCGCCTGTATTACTTGATAAAAAAACTTTGCCTGATGGAACTAGCATATATACTTATGAATCGCCATATACCAAAACGTACGCGGAGAAGGGTAAACACAGCTTGGATATAATAGCGCATGTACCAAATACATCATCATGTGTATCAGGTGATTTAACAACGAATTATACTTTTAATATTTACGATCTTCCAATAGCAAAATTTGATCCGGTAATCGGTTGTTCGGGTATGAATACTAAATTTACTGATTTAAGTATTTCTAATTCTGAAGACTTCTCAGTAACAAAATGGTTGTGGGATTTTGGAGATGGAAGCCTCCCTTCTATTGAACAACATCCAGAACATATTTACATCAGACCCGGTAAATATATTGTCAGATTAACAGTTATCACCGGTTCGAATTGTGCTAATACCTCAGAACCTGTTGAAATTACAATAAATCCTACACCATTAGCGGATTTTGATGTTACTGGATTCTGTACAAACAAACCAACAGTTTTAACTGATAAATCGAGTATAGAAGGCATTGGGACTATAGTAAAGTGGACCTGGGATTTCGGAGATGGGACTACTCCTGTAACACTTGAAAATAATGTTCCTCCTCCGCATCAATACGCTGCTGCCGGTCCTTATACAGTCACTTTAACTGTTGAGAGTGATCTTAAATGTTTAAATATTAAGCGTATAAACATAAATGTATACGATCCGCCAAAAGAACTAGATTTCATTCTTCCTGATTTTTGTTTGGCTGATGGCGTAGCAAGGTTTAAGAATACCTCGAAAAATGCAGATGGCACCACAACAGGCTTAACTGCACAATGGACCTATACTTATAATGGCAGCATAGTAGCTACCTCGGCCAATTTTGACGGCGCTTTTACACCTCCAAATACTGGCGATTACACAGTTACACTAACAGTTAAAAATGCTGAGGGCTGTGATATATCATTTCCAAAAATATTTACGGTTAATGGTGATGTTAAAAAGGCTGATTTTGATATTGTAAATGATCATAGCTGTGTGAGCGAAGATGTCATGATTAAAAATACATCTACCGTATTTACAGGTAATATTACAAAAATTGAGATTTATAGAGATTTTGGTAATGAAACTTCTATTTATAAAACAATCCCTTATCCAGATAATAACGAAATTTTTATTATTAAATACGATACTTTTGGAGGCACTACCGACCGAACATTTAACATTAGACTTGTTGCCTATTCTGGAGAAAATTGTTTTAAATATTCGGAGACGAAAACGCTTATCTTAAAACCAGTTCCACAATTGTTGTTTGATGATATGGCTCCAGTTTGCGAGGCAGATGGAACCGTTTTAATTTCACAGGCAAAACAGAAAGCCGAAGAAGAAGTGACCGGAGGTGATGGCAAATACGCTGGAGACGGGATAAAAGCAGATGGTACCTTTAATCCTAAAATTGCCGGACTTGGACCACATATCATCACTTATACATTTACAGGAGATAATGGTTGTCCCAATTCCATTTCCAATACCATTACAGTATATAAAACCCCCGTGGCTAATGCGGGGACATTAGTTTATCTTTTGGCCGGTGGGCAGATCGAAATTCCGGCAACTTCCGAGGGAGCCAATTTAAAATACGAATGGTCGCCCGCAATTGGCCTTAACAAAACCAATGTCTTAAACCCAGTTGCCTCACCAAGTGAGGATACAGAATATACCTTAACGGCTACTACACAACCTGAAGGTTGCGTAACAACTTCAAAAGTATTGGTTAAGGTATTGCAAGCTATAAATCCACCCAATACCTTTACACCGAATGGTGATAATGTAAATGATACCTGGATCATTAAATATTTAGAATCTTATCCAAATGCTACCGTTGAAGTTTTTAACAGAAATGGAAATAGGTTATTTTTTAGCAATGGATATAAAATTCCTTTTGATGGAAATTACCAAAATGAACCGCTTCCGGTAGGTGTTTATTATTATATCATCAACCCGCGTAACGGACGAAAAACAATAACAGGACCGCTCACTATAATCAGATAAATTGAAGAAGCTCATCATCATCTTTGCACTTTTTGCAACATTTAAGGTTTTTGCACAACAAAAGCCACAGTATACCCAATACATTTTTAATCAGTATCTGTTAAATCCGGCGCTCTCAGGAATTGAAAATTACGTCGATTTTAAAGCCGGTTACCGTAAACAATGGTCGGGGATTACCGATGCGCCCCAAACTTCTTTTGTATCGGCACATTGGGCACTGGGCGATAATCAGTTATGGAGTAATGCGTTAACCTCTTTCCCTGAGCAAACAGGTAATCCGATGGACCGTAATTATATGCAAAACTATATGTCGTCGCCATCGCATCATGGAATGGGGCTAACTGCTGTTTTAGATAAAACTGGTCCGATTAAAAGATTGGATGCGAATGTTACCTATGCTTATCATTTACAGCTTAGTAATAATTTTAATCTTTCGGCAGGTGTTGCTGCGGGTATTTCTAGTATTTCATTAGATGTAAACGCACTTACTTTTGATACGCCAATAGATCCGGTAATGAACAGGGCATTGATTAATCAGCTAAAGCCCGATTTAAGTATTGGTTTATGGTTATATGGCGCCAAGCTGTTCGCCGGTATTTCTGTACAGCAAATTTTACCTCAGAAGTTAAGTTTTACAGGAGATAATAACTATAATCTGGGTAAAGAAGTTCCACATTATTTTGCTACGGCAGGATATAAGTTTTTTTTAGATGATGAAATTGCCGCTGTACCATCGGTTATGGTAAAATATGTATCGCCAGCGCCTGTTTCTGTTGATGTAAACCTGAAACTGGCTTTTAAAGACAAAATCTGGTTAGGAGGGAGTTATCGTAAAGATGATTCGTTTGCAGCAATGGCGGGTTTCAATGTCGGGAAAATGGTAAATTTAACTTATTCGTACGATTTTACCACTTCGCAATTAAATCAGGTAAGTAACGGCAGCCATGAAATTGTATTGGGCCTGTTGCTGAATAATATCTATAAGGTGCCATCGTATATTAAAATGTGGTAATCTGCTGGTGTTCAGATTTCTATAGGTGTTTAGTTTATAGGTCGGAGCGCAAAACCTGTATAAAATAGGAATTTTCTTCCCGTTTTCCGCTTTTACGCTTCACTTCGTCGTGCCTCCTCGCTGCAGGGTAGCGCTGCAACCGGGGCTAAATGGCTAAGGCAGTTTTTCATTTTTGAGGTTGCAGGGTGCACCAACTTTGTGTTTAAACCTGACAGCAGCGGCAGCTCCCGATTTAAGCACTATTTTTCGCTTTTTATGGTGTGCTTGCTTGTTTCACAGGTTTCATCGGGACTATAGCGAATGGCAGGACTGCAAATCGCCAAGAACACAGAACTGCTCATTTCCAATCGCAATAAACAGAGAGCTTATTTAGGGTTGTTATGCCTTCAGCCTGCAATTGCTAACTGAAAACAGATAACTGCCAACTGGCTAAAGTTCTTTTCTTAACCTTGCTACCGGAATATTCATTTGTTCACGATATTTCGCAACGGTTCTTCTGGCAATGTTATAACCTCTTTCTTTTAGAATTTCGGTTAATTTTTCATCAGCCAAAGGTTTGCGTTTATCTTCGTTTCCGATACAGTCTTCCAATATTTTTTTAACCTCTTTATTCGAAACTTCCTCACCGTTTTCTGTTTGGATAGCTTCTGAGAAGAACGATTTTAATAAGAAAGTACCAAATTCAGTCTGCACATATTTAGAATTTGCCACCCTTGATACGGTTGAAATATCCATATCAATTTTATCGGCAATATCTTTTAAGATCATGGGGCGCATTTTACGCTCATCAGCCGTTAAAAAATATTCATATTGATAATGCATAATGGCATTCATCGTTTTTAACAAAGTTTGTTGTCTTTGTTTAATTGCATCGATAAACCATCGTGCAGAATCTAATTTTTGCTTCACAAACTGAACGGCTTCTTTCAGCTTTTTATCTTTTGATGAAGCTTTGTCGTAATGCTCAAACATCTCCTGGTAAGATCTGCTTACCTTTAATTCAGGGGCATTTTTCGAATTTAGCGTCAAAATCAATACGCCATCATTATTACTGATATGGAAATCGGGAATAATCTGCATTTGTTTGGTGGTAACCTGATTGGCATCACCTGGTTTCGGGTTTAAACGCAAAATTTCGTTTACAACCTCTTTAAGTTCTTCGCTATCTAAACCTAAACTTTTTTCTAATTTATCGTAATGTTTACGCGTAAACTCATCCAGATAGTTTTCTACAACATTCATTGCTTTAACTATAATCGGATTATTCGGGTCTTTCCTTTTTAACTGGATCAACAAACATTCTTTCAGATCTCTTGCACCAATGCCTGGAGGGTCGAAACTTTGGATCAGTTTTAACATTTCCAATACATCCTCTTCCTCAACCATAACATTCTGAGAAAAGGCAAGGTCATCAATCATAGAGCCCAGCGGACGGCGTAGATAACCATCATCATCTAAACTACCGATAATCTGTTTGCCAATAATAAAATCCTGATCGGATAGGGGAATAAGGTCTAATTGCTCCTGTAAACTTTCGAAAAAAGTACTTTCAATGGCAATTGGTGTTTCTTTTTTCTCCTCATCGTCATCACCATTATTGTAGTTGGTACTATAATCATTGGTAGAATCGTCCTGTAAATAATCATCTACATTAAATTCATCCATGCTGGTATCTTCTGATGATTGTTCATAATCTTCAGGTCCGTCATTCAAATCATCATATTCGCTTTTTGGCTCATCCTGAGTCATTAAACTTGGATCTTCAAGTGCCGGGTTTTCTTCAAGTTCTTCTTTTACTCGGGTATCTAAGGCAACGGTTGGCACCTGTAACAGTTTAATAAACTGTATTTGTTGTGGTGATAACTTTTGTAATAATTTTTGTTGTAAGTGTTGCTTTAGCATAGTAAATATAAAAGAATAGCGCAAAAATAAACAATAGATTTCAGATATTCTGCTGATTTGACTTAAATGCTATCGATATGTTTGGTTTTAAAATTATTTGCTAAACATTTGTATTAAGGTTAATGTTTGCTACTTTAGTAATAAAAAACTAAAACTTAATGAAATATGGGCATTGTAAAAGAATTTAAGGAATTTGCAGTTAAAGGAAATGTACTTGATCTGGCTGTCGGTGTAATCATTGGTGCTGCATTTGGCAAAATTGTTAGCTCTTTGGTTGAAGATATCATTACTCCAGCGGTTTTGGGCCCGGCACTAAAAGCAGCAGGGCTAGAAGACTTAAGCAAGCTTACCATTGCAGGTACTGCGATAAAATATGGTAATTTCCTTTCGCAGGTAATCACCTTTATTATTGTTGCATTTGTTCTTTTCCTTATTATTAAAGGTGCCAATAACTTGAAGAAAAAAGAAGCTGTTGCTCCCGCTGCTGCCCCTGTACCTACAAAAGAAGAAGTGCTATTAACAGAAATCAGAGATTTATTAAAAGCAAAAGTATAATATACAATAGCCGTCCCGATGTAAAATTGGGCGGCTTTTTTGTTTTAATAACTTCTTTTTCAAGTACTTTCGTTATGCTGAATTTATTTTATTAGTGCTTGTTATTATTTTTAAAAGCCTAATAGCTACTTCGTGGTCAGCATTTTTCATCTTCCTGCAAAATAGACCCTGAAATGAATCCGATAGTTATCGGATCAGGGTGATGACTCGAGTGATAATTATCTGCTGAACATCTTTTAACTGATTCAGATTAATAACTTCTTTTCACTGCAGGATCGGTTATTATGATATAATCGCCAAGATTTTTAAATTTTTCCCAATTGGGGTTGGCAAAGCTTTCATCAGAAAATGACGAAATGTTCAGGATTTTCAATTTTGGCATGGCCTGAGCCAGTTTCGCCAATGTTCCCAGTTTTTCATCACTGTGAAAACGCCCATTAAGCTGAAAAACTTTAAAGCCCCTGTTTGCCTTAAGAAACTTATTTATAGACCACGCCATGGTAGCATCCCATAAATTTTGGGTCTGGTAAATCTTCATCGAACCCATGTTATGGCCACCCAAAGTTTCTGTGAATTTTTCATAATACCTGCCCTCAGCTGTATCAATAGGTAAGGGTGGTAAAAAATTAAATGACGTTTTTGGAAAATTTTCTAAAATTTTAAGCCCGCTCATGGTAACAGCATTGCTGTAGCGCGTCGCCGCGTTTGAGGCAATAACTTTTAACTTGTTTTGTTTGGCGTACTCTATTAAAGGTTTGTAATCTTTGTAATTACCCCAGGCTCTGCCTTCTTTAACAAAGTTCTTTTCTGAAATCAATCCTGCTAAATATTCGTCTAATTCAGGTTGTACATCGGTATTGAACATTTCTAAAGACAGTGCCGTTTTTAATGGATATTTTGAATGAAGTCTTTTAAAAAGCGCTGCTTCTAGATAATGACCTATAGAATCGTTGTGGTCTTCGCCAAAGAATAAAACATCAGCCTGTTCCATATCGGCCACAATGTCGTCCATTGATATGGACTTCTGTTTTTTTACATCGTAAATCTTATAATGGCTACTTATTTCTTGTGCATACAAGCCGGTAGAAATAGCAAAAACAAACATTAATAGGGGAAATTTCATGCCATCAAAATAACAAAATAATTTTCACCGATAAAATAAGGGCACTTACCGCCTTTTACCGAGTTCTTGCACCATGTATATATTATGGTACGGTGCTTATCAATACTTTTGGATTATTAAATATGAACACACATGGATAATCTTAATAAAAATGATAACAACTACATTAAAAACTCAGGAAGAGTTTGGAGTGGTTTCATCATAGTCATCATCGGATTTGCATTTCTATTGAATAATATGGGATTAAATATTCCAAGATGGATATTCAGCTGGTCGAATTTTTTAATTGCACTTGGTGTATTTATCGGCGTTCGTCGTAACTTTAAAGGAATAGCCTGGCTGATTTTGATTTTGATCGGTGCTTACAATACCTTAGGTAATATACCAGGGTTAGATCTTGATTTATCTAAATATGCTTTAGGTATTGGTTTGGTTATAGTAGGCGGCTTTCTAATCTTCAGGCCAAAGGATACTCTGGCTTTTAGGAAAAAACGTAAGGATAAGAACAAAGCCGATTTTGATTTTGACGAAGCTACCGATAAAAAGACTGTAAATAATAATGATGTTATTGAAGTAATGGCTGTTTTTGGTGGAAGTAACCAAACCGTTTACTCTAAAAACTTTCAAGGGGGCGATATTACGGCCGTATTCGGAGGAGCAGATATTGTAATGACTCAGGCTGATTTTCCTGAAACGGTATCGCTTGATGTAACGGCAGTTTTTGGAGGAATTAAATTAATTGTACCACAAAACTGGGCAATAAAATCGAACGTAACGGCATTATTTGGTAGCGTTGAAGATAAAAGATCGCATGTAATGCCTGTAGCAGAGATGAAAAAAACATTGATTTTAGATGGGACGGCTTTATTTGGAGGGATCGAAATTAAAAGTTTCTAAACATTTTTTATAAAACATCGCCTATGAAATGGTTTGCAGTAAATTGTATCTATCAGGTAATTTGTGGTGAGGGAAAACATACGCCCCAGTTTAATGAACAAACGCGTTTAATCCAGGCAGAGGGAATTGCGCAGGCTTTAGACAAAGCGAAATTGAATGCTGTACACTTTAACCCATCCTTTAATAATTGTAACGGCGATAAAGTAGTATGGAAGTTTTTAGGTGTAGGTGGAATATCGGCAGTGGAAGAACTTGCTGATGGTGTAGAAGTAAGTTCCAGAATTGTTGAGCCAAAATCGGTTGCGCAATATCTGGAAAGGCTGGCGCACCGCAATAAATCATTAACTAATCAAAACCATTTTGACAACTAGACCTTTATCCGTTCCTCAAATACAGAAAATATCGTTCACCATTGCAATAGTGTGGACTGTGTTGTGTGGTGCAGGATTACATTACGTAGTTAATTTTTCCTGGTGGATATCAGTAACCGATAGCTTAACCAATAACCTTTTATTGGCTTTGGCCTGCATTGGTATCAGTAACATGCTTGGTTATTACCAGCCAAAAAATGAGCGGATATTGTACGTACTGATCATTACCCTTGCGCTTACTTTTGTGATTATTTTTGCATCAAAATATGTTGTGCTCTATATTTTTTCTGATTATAAGGAGTATAAAGATTTTTACAATTTCTCTTTTGTATTCAGAGGCTTAATTTCTTTCATGTGTTTAGCCTGGTGTGCTTTAGCTAATATTTTATGGTATAGATTAGAAGAACAATCAGAAACACACGAAAGACTATCGGCAGCTAAAAGTTTAGCCAAAGAGGCCGAGTTAAATAAATTAAGACACCAATTACAGCCGCATTTTCTTTTCAATAGCTTAAACTCGGTATTTGCACTTACCATGGTTAATCCGAAAGAGGCAGGCGTAATGATTATGAAATTAGCTTCTTTTCTTCGTGGAACTTTAAAACGTGATGACGAATTGTGGGTTTCGGTGGAAGAAGAAATGGAGTATATTCAATTATACCTCGATATTGAAAAGGTGAGGTTTAGCCACCGGTTAAATATCGAAGTTAATGTGGCTGAAGATACTTTAAACCTTTGTTTGCCAGGTACCTTATTGCAGCCCATTGTAGAAAATGCCATTAAATTCGGACTTTATAATACCTCGGCAGGCATTACCATTAAAGTAGATGTTACAGTTGAACATAATCTTCTTCAAATAAGGGTACAAAATCCTTTCGATCCGGAAATGAAGGCCGCCGGAGGAACAGGATTTGGTTTAAGTGCCATTAAACGCAGGTTGTATCTGTTATTTGCGAATACCCATCTGTTGCAAACCGATATTGAGGCAAATAATTTATATATTACCACCCTAAAAATTCCACAAAAAAATGATCAGAACAATACTAATTGACGATGAGCCTTTAGCAAGAGATATTGTAAAATATTACCTTTCAGATCATGCAGAAATAGAGATTGTAGCCGAATGTGGTGATGGCTTCGAAGGTTTAAAAGCCATTACCCTGCATAAGCCTGATTTAATTTTTCTGGATATCCAAATGCCTAAAATAAGCGGTTTCGAAATGCTCGAACTGGTTGAAGATAAACCTGCAGTAATCTTTACTACAGCTTTTGATGAATATGCCATTAAAGCTTTTGAGGTTAATGCAGTAGATTATTTGCTTAAACCCATCGATAAATCGCGCTTCGATGCGGCCATTAAAAAACTGCCTAACAAATTAAATCAAACCGAAAATACGGAGGCTGTTTTGGATGCAGCAGCCTTAAGTCCGGCACAAAATAATAGGGTAGTGGTTAAAAAAGATGGTGTAATTAAAATTATTCCTGTTGCCGATATCAATTATTTAGAAGCTGATGATGATTATGTGAAATTAAGTACCATTGATGGTGCTTTCTATAAGAACAAAACGATGGCTTATTTCGAACAAACACTCGATGTGAGCCAGTTTATCCGTATCCATAGGTCTTACATCATTAACCTGGCCCAGGTGACCAAAATAGAGCTAAAAGAGAAAGATAGTTATATAGTGCTGTTAAAGTCTGATATTTGGCTACCGGTGAGTAAAACAGGTTACGTGAAATTGAAGGCTGCGTTGGGCTTGTAAAGTAATGTTTTATAACTGGCGTCACCCTGTCCCGAACAGGGCCTTCTTTGTCAGAAAGATGTTAGCTCACTATGTAGTCATTAGTTTCTTTTGGAAAGCAATTGAGTGCTAAAATTATTGTTAGCCCTGCTTTCCGTTACAATCTTTTTGCCCTTCGACTATGCTACCATTGGTAGATTCAAAAGAAAGGTCGTCATCTCGACCGTAGCACAGCGTAGTGGAGAGATCTTTGGACTATATTAAAAGATCTCTCCTCCGAAGGAGTTCCTTTGGAACACTACGGTCGAGATGACGATTCTTCGCGGCCTATCAATTCGTTAAAATCCCTTCTCATTTATATTGATGTTTATACAATAAATTAACCCCCAGGGTAACAAAAAGGATTTTCGCTGCAATCAGGTTTGTTTGACGGCTGCCTTTGCTGCTATTTAGTGGTTTGCGCCGTTCTAACGCTTTATGACAAATATAATACTAGCCAGTTCGCAGGAACAGACCCTAGGTCGGGAACGTTTGGTGAAATAATAAAACATACAAGCACATACTTTAAATACCCACTGGGCATCTTTTTCAAAAGAATTATTACATTTGCACTTAAATAGAAAAAATAATAATTAATCACTCTTGCATTTGTAGAGAAATCGCTTTATATTTGCACCTCTTAATTTTACAATAGATAATATACAGTCATGAAAAGAACATACCAACCTTCGCAAAGAAAGAGAAGAAACAAACACGGCTTCCGCGAAAGAATGGCAACAGCTAACGGCAGACGAGTATTAGCATCACGTCGTGCTAAAGGAAGAAAAAGATTAACAGTTTCTGACGAACGCAAGCATAAAGCATAATTTTTGATTGCTTTTCCGTTAATTCGGGATCGGCAGATCAAAATCTGCAGTTATCAATCAAAAATATATGTACACATTCAGGAAAGAAGAACGGTTATGCAGCAGGAAACATTTAGACCTGTTGTTTAAAAACGGTTCTTCTTTTTTATTATATCCCTTCCGGATTTCTTATCTTTTTGTCGATCAACCAGCTGATGTGCAAGCACAGGTAGTAATCAACGTTCCTAAAAAAAGATATAAACGGGCAGTAGATCGCAACCTGCTCAAGCGCCGCATACGCGAAGCTTATCGCCTAAATAAACAAGATAAATTATACATGCCTTTACCTAGCGATAGGGGATTGCTTTTGATTTCTATTCAGTTTGTGGGTAAGGAAAAATATGATTTTGCCTTTATAGAGAAAAAACTGATTGCTACTTTTAAACGCTTTCAAAATTTAATCCAGCCCAATGAAATTCATCAATAAAATTTTCGGATGGTTTTTTTTAGGCTTAATTAAAGTGTATCAATACGCCATTTCGCCAATGCTGGGTGCAAATTGCAGGTTTACACCAACTTGCTCGCAATATGGGGTAGAAGCCATTAAAAAGCATGGTCCATTTAAAGGTGGTTGGCTGGCGCTGAAACGCATTGGCCGTTGTCATCCATGGGGCAAACATGGTCATGATCCTGTTCCATAGAGGGTTTATTGGTGCAGTTGTTCATTATTTATGGTTAATCGGATTAACTGTTTAAATTGGTTAATTGAAGCCAAATTTCCAGCTAATTCAATCAAAAAATTCGAGTAAAGATCCTTCGACTACGCTCTCCCCAGGAGTCCTTTGGACAGGATGACGCGCCACGAGGGATAATGCCCCGGTTGATTGCTTAGATCGGTTATTGACTCCAAACGCCAAATGCTCAACTCCAAACTTATCTTCTCTTCAATTTTTTAATATCTTTGCGCAATGGCTAAAATACTTCAAATAGAAACTGCTACTGCAATTTGTTCGGTAGCGCTATCTATCAACGGCGAAACGATTTCATTTAAAGAAGAAAAAGGACAAAACCTGCATGCTGCCAATTTAACTTTGTTTATTGATGAGGTGCTTAAAACGGCAGGCGTAAGTTATCAGGAACTGGATGCTATTGCAGTAAGTAAAGGCCCAGGGTCTTACACAGGGCTTCGAATTGGTGTTTCTACGGCAAAAGGACTCTGTTATGCGCTAGATAAGCCATTAATCGCTATTGAAACGCTAGAGATGATGGCTGCAGGTTTCTTAACAGAAAATTCTGGTTATTTTGGCTTAATCAGTCCAATGATCGATGCCCGTAGAATGGAGGTGTATACCTCAGTTTTCGACCGTTCGTTAAACGTCATCACGCCAACTGAAGCAAAAATTATTGACGAAACTAGTTACACGGATTATCTTACACAGCAAACTGTTACTTTTTTAGGCGATGGGGCAGCCAAGTGTGCTGAAGTTTTAACACACCAAAATGCAAAGTTTGATGAGGCCAATTTCAATGCTGCAACATACATGTCGCGGTTAGCTAACGAAGCCTTCAGCAACAGTCAATTTGAAGATGTAGCGTATTTCGAACCTTTTTACCTGAAAGATTTTGTCGTTACGCAATCTAAAAAATCACAAGTACAGGGTTAAGCCGTTTATTTTCGTTTAAAGATCGAAAATAAACTTTTAAAGAAACTCCCGCCTTCATTATCATTTATGCCAGGTATTACATCGGCAAACTGCGGATGGTTAACCACGTTACCGAATTTAATGCCCACACCCATATAAAAAGAAGCGCCATTCGGGCCGCTGCCTACAGTAGCATCTTTTTTAATTAGTCCATAAGTTTGAAAACTGGTAGCCACTAAATTATCGGTACCCATAAACAACTCGAAATTTGGAGTCTGGTATTTTCCCTGTAACCCGACCATAAAAACACCATTTAAGTTATACAATGGGGTAACACTGCCAGAAAAATCGTTGGCAATAAAAGTATTTACAAAAGCAATATCTCCACCTTTGTAAAACAGATTTTTCGAAATGGCTAGTCCTGGTTTGTAAAATCCATAGCGTTTAGATAGGTACACATCCAGTTTGGCATTTGTAGGGGCCAAAAACTTTTTACTCTGCTCTGAAAGCAGAAAAATGTCCTTTATTTCCTGATTCGTATTAGATTGGTCCTCTAAATTTTCAATTACTTTAGATTGATCTATCGCAGTGCGCTGTGTGTTGCTGCGCCACCAGATAAAACCTAAATCTTTAATATTGGCCATCAAAAACAGACCTTTTTTAGTGGTGTAATTCGTTCCAAAACTTAAGGATAAACCAGGATTTTTAAAGTTGGGAAAGAAGTTTTTCTTGTTTACCTCATCAAAATCCGAGAAATTGCTCGAGTAGGTGCCATTCAGTCCGATCAATAACGCAGAAGCACTTGGATCTATGAATAAATAAGAATCAGCTATATCGAGTTTGTTGTATAATATCCCGCTCAGTAAACTGGCCTTTAGCCCAAAAGCAAGCCTCTTGTTCCAGTTTTCCCTGTAAGTAAAGCTAAACTGGTGGTAACTTTGTTCATACCCTTTGGTATCGAATATTCCGGTATATTGCTGTCCTTTGTTAAATCTTTCAAAAGAATCGAAAATGGCAAGGCTTTCATTCGTGTAATCGATATGTGCATCAGACCTGATCTGCCAGGAAAACCCCATTTCTTTTTGATACTTATAAGATTTGAAAAGCCTGAATGCAGCTACATAAATATTGCTGTTTTCGAAAAAATGGTTTACTTCTCCAGTACCAATCGGTAAACTTCTTGTATCAAAAACACCTTCCTGTGTTAATTTTCTTATTGCAAACTTAGAGCTTCCTTTGTTAATGGCATTTGTTCCCAAATAGGGCAGGAAGAAATTGGAAGAAAATCTTCGCGATGAATCTAAGGTGAAAGATTTCTGAGATGGGTTTTCGAAGGCATCAAACATTGTTTTGGTGCCAAAAAGTGCATATTGTTGTGCACTGGCAACCCCGAACCTGGTTAATACCAGTAACGCAAGTAAAAGTTTCTTCATGTAAAATAGTTTTCTGGGCTTGTTTCCTTATTAACGGTTACTTAACGAATCTGGTATTTCTGGCTTTAAATATTTGTTTAAAAGCAAGTTAGTGATGAACTTGTTTTTGTCTGCACTCATCTGGTAATAAAAAGTGTCGAAACTTTTTAAACCGCTATCGGCCCTCAAATGTTTATAAAATGGAAGCTGAATATTGCTCCTGAAGATATCTACCGAATTTTTGGTGTTGATGTAATAACTCACATTCGAAGTAGTTGAAATCTGGTTTACTGCATCTAAATATTGTGGAGTCTGTATTAACAGCCTGTTATGCTTATAATCATTTAAAAATGATTGAACTGTACTCGCATTATTGGCCACAACCAAATTATTATCTACAATGGTATAATATGGCCTGCCAAATTTTTTAAATGGTTCGCCAAAGTAACTATAAAGGATATCAGATGATTTAAGGAGCTTAATGTCTTCATTGTAATCTGCACTAACATCAAGCAACAACTGTTTTACTTTTTCACCATTTGATAATGAAATTGCACCTAGTTTTTCGCTGGTGCTTAACTGAAAAAGAATAAATTGATTTTTCGTATAAGCGGTGAATATCGAATTTAAATCTGTTCTGTATTCATCTTTTACCTTTTTTATTACCGCATTGGTTTGGGAAAGTATTTTTGTTTGTTCCTGCCAGCTATTCAACTTTTTGAGCCATTTGCCGTAATCATCATAAGCGTAAAGCGCATAGTTTGCCGTGTTGTCTGGGAGGATATTTTGAATAGATGTATTTTGTGCAGCGATATTTTCGAATAGCTTAAGGTAGTTATACTGATCTTTTAATTCTGTATTGCCACTAAAAAGGATTTTTTCCCTGCTGAAATTATAATTAAGTACGGCAAAACTGTTCTGTTTGTTAAAAATTGAAATTTCTCCATTAATGTTGCCGGCAATAATATTTTTGAGTAGTAAGGGCGCCTGGTTAAAATTGATATAAACATGGGTGAGCACATTTTTGATCTGCCGGTTATTCTCCTTTATGTATTCAGTAAAGGGATTTTTTGTTAAACGTACATTTGCATCATTGATCAGTTTGAGCGATGTTGAAGCTGTTAATACCTGGCCATGAACGCCTAAATAAACTGATAAGCTGTCATTGAGCTTCACCGTGTATAGGTCTTTAGCATTTTCGCTGATCACTTTTTTTAATTTTAACAGTTCGTAGAATTTTTTGATGTCATCACCCTGCTGTATCTGTATGGTGATTAAGAAGTTGAGGGTTTTATTCGAATCGGGCAGTACGCTAATATAAACTTGCTGATCTTTCAGGTATCTGTTTAGCAGATTATCGTCGATGATACTTGTTTTTAGCAGTTTTAACAGGTTCATTTTATCCTTCCCTAAAACCTGTTGGATAAGCTGTTGCCCTTCAATGATATCGTAAAAACCTTTGTCGTTCTGAAAAGAAAACACCAGTGCGGCATTATTTGTTGCCGATTGCAGCGCCAGGTCTTTTGCATCATTATCAATTCCCAATTTCGAAAAATAGAGATAGGCCATAAAGGCTACACCTAAAAATAATGCACTTGTTAGAATTACGATTTTTTTCATCTGCTGTGCAACAAATTTAATTTATTACATTGATTAGTGAGAAGTTCTTTGTCAATTTATTAATTTAGCGATTGCTACTAGCAAATAACTATGAATAAACGAATAATCCTTACTGCTTCTTTTTTTGGTGCTGTTGCTGTTTTGCTGGGTGCATTTGGTGCTCATGGCCTAAAGGCCCTAATTGATGGACCATCATTAGAAATTTGGCAAAAAGGTGTTGATTATCAGTTTTATCATACATTTGCACTATTGTACCTTTCTACCTTTGCACGTTACAGAAACAAGCTCATTAATATCGCTTATTTCTGCTTCACATTTGGAATTATCCTTTTTTCGGGGTCGTTATATTTATTGGCTACCCGAAGCATATCGCATTTAGGATTTACTGAATTTATTGGTCCAATAACGCCAATTGGTGGGCTTTTATTTGTATTGGGGTGGATAATGCTCTTTTTTGCGGCATTTAAAGATAAATAATGAATACTTTCGAAAACGATATTTTTGCAGAAAGAGAAACACTTTTTGTTGAAGTTATTTTGCCATTATCTTTGGCGAAAAACTATACTTATCGGGTACCTTTCGATTTAAACGATCAGGTTGCCGTTGGAAAGCGTGTGGTTGTTCAGTTTGGAAAGCATAAAATTTATACTGCTTTAATTAGCGGCATCGGCACCGTACCACCAACGGTTTATGAGGCAAAATATATTATCGATGTAGTAGATGCTGAGCCTGTAATTACACCCATGCAGCTTAAATTCTGGACATGGATGACCAATTATTACATGTGCAATGAAGGTGATGTAATGGCGGCTGCTTTGCCTGCAAGTTTAAAGCTGGCCAGCGAAACGATCTTGATTCTCCGCGAAGATTACAATGAAGATACCGAACTTACCGATAAGGAAGAAATCATTATCAATGCACTGAAACAGCAGCAGAAACTTACTGTTAATGATGTTTCCAAGCTCCTTGGACAGAAAACTGTATATCCGATCATCAATCATTTGCTCGATAAAGAATTGATTCTCGTAGCTGAGGAGGTGGTGCAGAAATATAAACCTTTGCTTAAATCGTTCATTTTATTAAATGATTTTTATAGCGATGAAGAAAATTTAAAACAGCTTTTTAATGTTTTGGATAGGGCACCTAAACAATTAGACGCTTTATTGGCTTATCTGAAATTACAAAAATCCAATTTACCGATCTCTAAAGAACAGCTTTTGGAAGAAAGTAATTGTGGACCAGCGGCATTAAAAGCTTTAACCGACAAAGATATTTTTGTGGTGATGAAAAGGCCGGTTAGTCGTTTGGCCGCTCACGATGAAGAGTTCAGTGTGAATTTCGAACTGAACGAAGGGCAGCAGAAAGCATTAGGTCTGATTAATCAATATTTTGAAGAGAAGGAGGTGGTTTTGCTGCATGGCGTTACTGCATCTGGAAAAACACAGGTTTATATCAAGCTGATTGAAAAAATCATTCAAAATACGGATGGTCAGGTATTGTTCTTGCTTCCCGAAATTGCGTTAACGACACAGATTGTAGAACGGATTAAGCGTTATTTTGGAAATTCGATCGGGGTGTACCATTCTAAATTCAACAATAGCGAAAGGGTAGAAATCTGGAATAAAGTGCGGACAGGCGCCTACAAGGTAATTTTGGGTGCTCGCTCAGCCGTTTTTCTTCCTTTTCAACACCTTAAATTAATTGTTGTTGATGAGGAGCACGAACCATCTTACAAACAATACGATCCTGCACCACGCTACCAGGCAAGAGATGCGGCCATTTATTTAGGTTATCTGCATCAGGCCAAAGTGGTTTTAGGCTCTGCCACACCATCACTTGAGAGTTATTATAATGCTTTACAAGGTAAATATGGACTTGTAGAGATGAAGGAACGTTTTGGTGGTGTTCAGCTTCCAAACCAGCAGGTGGTAAGTATTTCGGAAGAAACGAAGAAAAAAACAATGAGCTCGTATTTTTCGAGTGTATTGATCAAAGATATCGATCTGGCGCTTTCTAAAAAGGAACAGATTGTGTTATTTCAGAACAGAAGAGGGTACGCTACTATCCTGATCTGTGCTACCTGTGGTTATACTCCAAAATGTGTAAACTGCGATGTAAGTTTAACCTATCACAAAAGCAGTGGCAAATTACATTGCCATTATTGTGGTTATCAGCAAAGTAGCGTAAATATCTGTCCGGCCTGTGGTTCGGTGCATGTGGAGCAAAAAGGATTTGGTACAGAGCGTATTGAAGAAGAACTCAGGCTACTTTACCCGGAAGTTACCATTGCCCGGTTGGACATGGACAGTACAAGGACAAAAAATGGGCTCCAACAGATCTTAAACGATTTTCAAGAAAAGAAAACCGATATTTTAATCGGCACACAAATGGTGGCCAAAGGATTGGACTTCGATAACCTGAACCTTATTGGGGTAATTAATGCCGATACACTTTTAGGTTACCCCGATTTTCGTGCTTACGAAAGGAGTTTCCAGCTGCTGGCACAGGTTGCAGGCAGGGCAGGTAGAAGGGCCGATCAGGGTAATGTCTGTATCCAGACTTATGATGCCGAAAACCGTATTATCAAGCAGGTGGTAAACAACGATTACGAAGGGATGTACAACGACGAAATTATAGAGCGTGAGAAATTTCTTTATCCCCCTTTTTCCAGAATGATATTCTTGCATGTAAAACATAAAGATTCTCATGTACTAGATCACGCGGCATTCACGCTGGCCAATATCCTTAAAGGAAAATTTGGCAAACGCGTTTTAGGTCCTGAGCAACCTCTGGTTAGCCGGGTGCGGAATCTTTATATCAAACAGATCATTATCAAGGCTGATAAGCATACTGCCATTCAAAAAGTTAAAGATGCTTTAAGAGAAACCCTGACTCAGTTTAACGCTACCAAAGAATTTAAAGGCGTTTTTACACAAATTGATGTAGATCCATACTAGAAATGAGTGAATTATTGAATGAATGAATTTTGAATGATTGGATGGGTTTGTTCATTATAACATTCTCTCAATCTTCCCATGCAAAATTCATTCATTCAAAATTCTTTAATGTGGATAATGTATCTTTCTCTAATTCAGGTAATCATTCACTAATTAAATCATTCTCTCATTTTACCCCTTGTATCACCGTTAAAAAAAGCTAATTTTGAGGCTCATGGCGTATAAATTTGTTGATAATTACCGAGAACGTGGAGCGAGAAAAAAACTGGTTGAGTTGTTAAAATCTCGCGGAATTGAAGATGAAAATGTGTTAACAGCCATAGGTAAAGTTCCACGTCATTTCTTTTTTGATGAAACTTTTTGGAACCAAGCCTACAAAGATATTGCTTTTCCAATAGGTGATGGGCAAACTATATCCCAGCCTTACACCGTTGCTTACCAAAGTGAGCTTTTGCACATTAAAAAAGGAGATAAGGTACTCGAGATCGGAACGGGTTCAGGCTATCAAACCTGTATTTTAATGGAACTGGGCGCAAATGTTTTTACCATCGAAAGACAAGAAAATATCTACAATAGAACCATTCAGGTTTTACCCGGAATGGGCTACCGGCCTACTTTTTACTGTGGTGATGGCTCGAAAGGAATTGCTGCCCACGCACCGTACGACAAAATAATCGTTACCGCTGGAGCTCCTTTGGTTCCGGAGATATTATTAAAACAATTAAAAATAGGCGGCATTCTGGTCATTCCGGTAGGAGATGAGAAAACCCAGAAAATGGTTACTGTGATCCGCGTAAGCGAAACCGACTACGAAAAAATTGTGTTGGATACCTTTAGGTTTGTGCCTTTAGTGGGCGACCAAGCGTGGTAATTATTAGTCTTTTAGTCCAAAGTCATCAGTCCCTAGTCAATTCCGACTCAGGACTAAAGACTCATGACTGTCGACTAACCTATCTCTTCATCGCTCTATCCAGCTCACGTTTGGTATCTCTATCTTTAATGCTGTCGCGTTTGTCGAATTCTTTTTTACCTTGAGCCAAAGCAATTTCTATTTTAGCGAAACCTCTTTCGTTGATGAAAATGCGTAAAGGAACGATGGTATAACCTTTTTCTTCGCCTTTAAGCTTTAATTTTCTGATTTCTTTCTTCTGCAGTAATAAGGCGCGGTCGCGTTTAATATCATGATGATAGAAAGAGCTGTGTGTATATTCCGAAACATGAAGGTTGCGCACATAAAGGTTCCCACCAATAAACATGCAGAATGCATCGGTCATGTTGGCTTTACCTTGTCTGATTGCTTTTATTTCAGTTCCTAAAAGCGCAATCCCTGCTACGTATTTATCTAAAAGATTGTAGTCGAAATATGCTCTTTTATTCTTTATGTTGATGTCGTTTTTCAAAATTGTAATAAAGTATATGTTGTTGTAATATTCGGCAATGGTATAAAATATACATGCCGGGTTGCAAATATCCTAAAAATTGATGTGATAATTTAGTTTTTAATTTATTTCGTGCTTAATGCGATCGTCATGCTGAATTATTTCAGCATCTTTCATGTAAAATGGACCCTGAAATAAAGTCAGGGTGACGACTCTAGGTAATGTGCATATTTAAACTTGAATCTCTGCTTTATTGTATGATATTCGGAAATGTAAGGGAGAAGCATTTGGCAGCTTCAGTCCCGCTTTTTGCTGCAACAAAAGCAGAAAAAGCTTTTGGTTTCCGCGTCAATCAGGTTTATTTAAGATAGGCCTGTGCAAGAAACTCAAGTCTTTCACCCACCGATAAATAAGGGCGGTCCTGCTTTACAACAGCCCTTTCATCCACCAACCAGGCTCTTGCTTTTATGGGAGAAGTGGTAAGAGGTCGTCATTTCGAGCGAAGTGCAACGCAGTCGAGAAATCTGTCTCGATAGATCTCTCTCCCGAAAGTTCGGGACTGCGCTTCAGTCGAGATGACGACGATTTTTAAACTAAAACCCCCAAGTTAGGAATCAATAAAAATGTTCATCTGTTTGTAAAAGCTAAGGATATATTATTATGTTCGTATTTATTCGTTTAAGTTTGGACTTTAAATCTCAAAAATGAAATTCAGGAACCTACTTTTAATCTTATTGTTAGCCGTTACTTTTCAGGTAGAAGCACAGCAACCTACTTTATTGCCACAATTCACTTTTTACAAACTGGATGGAAAACCATTTTCAAATAATGATATTAAACAAGGAAAAAAGAACCTTTTTATCTTATTTGATTGTACCTGTGAGCATTGCCAGCGGGAAAGTAAAAACCTGAACACCAATTACGCCAAGTTTAAAGACGTTAATATTTACATGATTACCATGGATGAGGGGTATATCATTCCGCAGTTTTTCAATTCTTACGCCAAGGGTTTAAACGCCAAGCCTAATGTATTGGTATTGCAGGATAAAAAACGCATGTTTATCCCAACCTTTTTGCCAAAACAATACCCATCAATGTACTTATATTCTCCAACTGGTAAATTGCTGATGTACCAATCGGGAGATGGTGGTGTAAAAAAACTAATGACAGTAGTAGGTAAATAATCTTATTTTTTTAACCACAGATTACACAGATAACCACAGATTTGAAATCTGTATTTATCTTTTTTGATCTGTGGTTAATTATATTATAACAATGAGTAAGTTATAAGTTGAAGGACAGCTCTAAAAATTTTACCGAATAATCAAAACCGGAATATTTACCTTATGCCGTACTGAATCAACCGTAGTACCGAAAATAAGGTCTTTTAATCCTTTATGACCATGCGCACCCATTACCAACAGCTCCATCTCATTTTTGTTGCTTATATCGGCTATGGCTTTACCAGTACTTCCAAAACCAATAAAAGGCGTAGAATCATATCCGAGATCTTCTAGGTTAGCGCTGTATTTCTCCAAGTTAGCAGCATCGCTCTGCGTTTCATGGTCCATTACATCATTACCATGATAGCGGGCTGCAGCAGTTTCTACGATATGGATAAGGTAGTAGTGTGCATCTTTACCACCCTGAATTAAAGCATGCCGAATGGTGTTTCGATCGTTTTTGGAGAAATCTACTGCGATTCCAATCCGCTTATAACTGATTTTGTCTATTTTTCCAATATCCAAAGCATTCCCATGGGGTACAAGCTGTTTTGAAGCATTCCTTTTCTTTTCTAATAATGGGTGGAAGAAAACATAAAGCAGGAGTAAAACGATCAGGATTAATGCCGGTATTACAATCACATAAATCCACCAGTTGTTTGCCTCTTTTGCCCAGCCACTGATTTCTTCAATTACCAGTTTTACATTCAATGCGATAATAGCTAGCGCACTTGCCCATGCCAATACCTTAACCCATGGTTTAATTGCAAAATCTTTCATCAGTTTTTTATCTGATGTAAAATGAATTAATGGAATAATGGCAAAACCCAATTGCAAACTTAATACCACCTGACTCAATACCAACAAGCCACCAAGTGCGTTTTCGCCATAGTGTAAAATAGTGAAAAATGCAGGAATAATGGCTAAAAGACGTGTAATCATGCGTCGTAACCAAGGTTGAATCCTTAAGTTAATGTGACCTTCCATAATAATCTGTCCTGCTAACGTTCCGGTAACAGTAGAGCTTTGTCCGGCGGCGATTAGCGCTATAGCAAATAGGGTTGGGGCCACATTGCCAAAAATGTTCGAAAGCAGTTTATGCGCGTCCTGAATTTCGGCCACCTTATGTAATCCATTTTTATAAAAGGCAGCTGCAGCAAGAATCAGTATAGCGGCATTAACAAAAAAAGCAAGGTTTAATGCAACCGTTGTATCAATTAGGTTAAATTTTAAGGCCTCCTTTATTCCTTTATTACTACGCTCAATCTTTCTGGTTTGTACTAAAGATGAATGCAGATACAGGTTATGGGGCATCACGGTGGCCCCAATAATCCCGATGGCAATATAAAGCGCATCGCCATTTAGTATGGAGGGCTCAAAACCTTTGGCTACCTCTTTAAGCGAGGGTTCTACAATAAACATTTCAACCAGAAAGGAAATCCCGACAATAAAAACCATCGAAACGATAAAGCCTTCCATGGCCCTCATGCCTTTATTGAGTAAGAAGAGTAATAAAATGGTATCGAATATGGTAATTGAAATACCCCAGATTAAAGGTAATTTAAAAAGGAGCTGCAAACCAATGGCCATCCCGATAATTTCGGCTAAATCACAGGCTATAATTGCGGTTTGTGCTAAGCCAAATAATGGAATATTGGCCCAACGCGGATAAGCTTGTTTTGACGCTTGTGCTAAATCTAGCCCTCTTACTATCCCCAAACGGGCACTTAACGATTGTAGGAGTAATGCAATAAGGTTCGACATCAGTAAAACCCAAATTAATTGGTAACCGAATTTACTCCCACCAGCTAAATCGGTTGCCCAGTTACCTGGATCCATGTAGCCAACACTAATTAAATAAGCAGGGCCAATGAAAGCTAAAATTCTCCTCCAGCCTTTTCTTTTATCTGTATTTACACTTTGATGTACTTCGCTTAACGATTCAGTTTTTGCCATTACTGCTGATTAAAATATGTTTTGCAACTTCTCTACTAATATTAATTTGTTTATCGGATAACAGGATTTCCACTGAACCATCGAAATCGGTCACATCACTGATCTGGATTTTTTTGCCTAAGGTTAAGCCTAATTTTTCTAAATGTTTTAGAAATGCCGAGCTGTGTTGAGTAACGCCGGTAATTGTACCCCGATCGCCTATTTTTAGTTCGATTAATTTTATAAACTGGGTTTTGGCAAACCTTCCGTTTTTATCGGGAATGGGGTCGCCATGAGGGTCGGCTTTCGGAAAGCCTAAAAACTCGTCTAGTCTTTCAATCAGCTCAATTGATTTAATATGTTCCAACTCTTCAGCCACATCATGTACCTCATCCCACTTAAAGTTTAATTTATCAACCAAAAAAACTTCCCATAAGCGATGTTTACGTACAATATCTATCGCTGTATTTTTTCCTATTTCGGTTAAAGTAACGCCTTGATATTTAATATAATCAACCAAACCTTTATCGGCTAATTTCTTAATCATATCGGTTACAGATGCCGGTTTGGTTTGCATCTGCTCTGCAATGGCATTGGTTTGAACATTTATTGTTTTCTCTGCCAGATGATAAATCGTCTTTAGATAGTTCTCTTCCGTGTAACTTTGCATTTATGTTTATCTAATTTTATTTTTAGGTAAATCTAAAAATTTTTATTTAAAATATATATGATAAATTATGTTAAAATTTAGAATATAATTTGGTTATGTTTGTATTCTCAAATACCTTTAACACCATATGGCATCTGAATTAGATAAAATTGACTTTAAAATTTTAAGAATTCTTCAAGAGAATGGAAGAATTACCAACTTGCTTTTATCCCAAGAAATTGGCTTATCACCTGCGCCAACTTTAGAACGTGTGCGCAAGCTTGAAATGGCAGGATATATTAAAAGTTATCATGCTTTGGTAGATGAAGAAAAACTGGGTTTAGGTATAAAGACCTTTATTCAGATTCAACTCGATTTTCATAAAAATAACACCATTCAGATCTTTTTGGATGAAGTAAATCAAATCAAGGAAATCACAGAATGTCACCACGTTACTGGTCAGGCCGATTTTTTGTTAAAGGTTTATGTAAAAGACATTAAAGCTTATGAACGTTTAATTATGGATAAAATCAGTAAGATTTCTGTGGTTAAAACTTTCCAAACGATGATGATCATGTCGACCACGAAAAAAGAACCGATTGTGCCGCTGGAGTATTAACCCCATACCCCTAATGGGGCTTTTAAGCATGATCGTCATCGGAATGTGGCAATCTTTTGTGGGAAATTTTACGGTCGTCACCCTGAATTTATTTCAGGGTCTTTCATATCAATAAAGATGCTGAAATGAATTCAGCAAGACGTGCGGTTATTGAATATTATTCCATCAATAATTCCCGAAATTTCTTCAGCATTTTGATAAACCATAAAGTGTGTTCCGTTTTCAATCACAAAATCGGGTTGTGCTGTTTTTGAATACAAAATTTTATCATTGGTACCATGAATGTGATAAATCCGTTCAGGTCTGTTTTCATTTTTCCAGCTTAAAATACTCCCTATTGCCCATTTCAAAAAATAAGGATCGGTATCTTTTATAATTTTGCTCAACAAAGTTTTCTCATTGCTGGAACGTGTACCGAAATAATAATTTTGAGTGAGCTTGTTTGAAGATTTTAAAAACTTAGCGGGGATAAATTTTAGTAGGCCTAGCTTGCCTGCGAAACGATATAATGCTGGCAGATGAGTACTTAACATGGTGCTCGAAATGATAATTGTTGTGGCAGGGTTTAATAATTTGGCCATTTCTATAGCAATCATGCCTCCAAAAGAAACGCCAACCAAAACAAATGGTTGGCTTATGTCAATCACGTTACTTAATCGTTCGGCGTAAGAAGCTAATGACTCATTTCTATTCGGATTAATCCAATCTATATGAATCATATTGATATTTTCATTAAGCTTCAGCTTAGAAAAAATCCTTTTATCGGCACCTAAACCGCTGATGAAGTAAGTATTCATTAGGCTGGTAAGTTCCAGTCGATAGGGCTTAAGTTGTTCTGTATCAAAAGCTGGTTTGCTTTAGAGAAATGTTTCGACCCAAAAAAGCCATTGTAGGCCGAAAATGGCGATGGGTGAGCAGCTGTTAATACATAGTGCTTTCTCAGGTCTATTAAAGCCGCTTTTTGCTGCGCATATTTACCCCACAACAGAAATACGATATGTTCTCGTTTCTGCGATAAAGCCTTAATAATTTCATCAGTGAAAATTTCCCAGCCACGGTTTTGATGCGAGCCTGCTTCCGAGGCCCGAACAGTTAAAGTTGCATTTAACAACAATACGCCTTGTTCTGCCCAATGCGTTAAATGTCCATGGTTTGGGGCTTTAAAACCTTCAATATCAGTTTCCAGCTCCTTGTAAATATTTTTTAATGATGGTGGAACGGCTACGCCGCGTTGTACCGAAAAGGATAGGCCATGCGCCTGACCAACACCATGATAGGGGTCTTGACCTAAAATCACAACCTTTACCTGATTAAATGGAGTGGTGTTTAACGCGTTGAAAATATCAGTGCCTTTTGGATAAACCGTTGCTCCATTGTTTTTCTCCTCTTGTAAAAAAGACTTAAGGCTTTTCATATAGTCTTTTTTAAATTCTTCCTCTAAAATGGCTAACCAACCTGGTTCTAATGCTGCAGACATGTTTTTTATGTAAGATGTATGATAAAAATGGGTTTTGTTTTTGGTCAATGGCTTGATAGCCTATGGTCAATAGTTTGGGCGTTTATCCTGGGCAATAGACTATCAACTATTAGCCATTGACCATATACTATCAACTCAGCCCGTTTCTAAAAGTTTAAGATTTCTTCTTGTATATTGCCAGTAAATCGCCCTCAAGTGTTGTTTTTGGTCCCTCTATAATCCGTCCCAGTTCTTTTCCTTTTTTATCAAGAACAATAAAGGTCGGTACCCTTACAATATCCAAGCCATCCAGAATGCCATTTTCAGCCTTTTTATTTCCGTCAACTGCAATAATTTCTACATTTTTCCCTTTAAAGTGTAAGGCATCTAAAATTTTAAAGAAGTTCGGTACGTTTGCTTTGCTATCACCACACCAGGTACCTAGAACAATTTTTATTTTTTCGTTTTTAACCAGGTTTTTCAGTTCGATCATGGTTGCTGCATCCGGTACATATGCCGCGTAAAGTGGATCGTACATTTCTTTAAACTCAGGAAAAGCGGTAATTCCTTCACGCGTACAGGCGTTAATCAGAATATCTTTATTGTGGACTTGATCGTGGATTTTTTTATTAACTTCTTGTGCAGAAACGTTCATTGCAAGTACAATTAGAGTGATGGATAATAGGATTTTCATATTTAAGAGAAGGTTTTTGTGAGCTTTTAAATTTTTAATGAAATTATTGTTTTAAAATCTAATTTCTGCCATTTAAACACGATATTTGCAAAAAAAATAATTAGAATAAAATTTATGCCAAATATTATCAGATTAATTGCGGGGTTTGCTTTACTGGGTGGCGCAGTAGCTTTATTTATTTTCGGCTTTTGGCCATGGGGTATTGTTGCCATTTTATTGGGAATAATTGTACTTGTAACTTATTTCTTTAACGAGAACATGCTTTTAGCACAATGGTTTCTTAGAAAAGATAACATGCCTAAAGCAAAAATGTTTTTAGATCGGATTACCAATTACGAAACGCAGTTGATTAAAGTTCAACATGGTTATTATAATTTATTGATCGGGTTAATTGAAAGCAGAACAGCTCCAATGCAAAGTGAGAAGTATTTCAAAAAATCGCTTGCATTGGGCATGCAAATGGATCATAACATTGCTTTAGCAAAATTAAGTTTAGCAGGTATTGCAATGGCTAAGCGTAATAAACGCGAAGCAACCATGTACCTTGCAGAAGCTAAAAAAGCAGATAAAAATAAATTATTGGCCGATCAGATTAAACAGATGAAAGATCAGATGGGCATGATGGATAAGCAACAGCAAGTTCGTTACAGATAGAATTAATCAAATCAGATATAGAGCCATTTCAAAATTGAGATGGCTTTTTTGTGAAGTCAGATCTTGTATGCTCATTTTTTTTTGGAAATGAGCATACAGCATTTCTTCGGGGGCTGTATTCCTGCTCCGTTATAAGCACCGCTGAAAAAACGGAGGCTTTCACTTTAATCGGGTTATGATGAAGGAGTTATGTCTGGGATGCGTCACTTTCATTATGCGGGTTAATTTATTGCATAAAAATTATTATTAATAACAGTGGATTTAAAACGGTGCAGTCGATTAGAAGTATCGTCATTTCGACCCCAGTGTTCCAAAGGAACTCCTTCGGAGGAGAAATCTTTAAATTTCATTTCAATAATTTGCTTCAAAGATCTCTCTCCCGAAAGTTCGGGATTGCACTCCAGTCGAGTCGAACTTTATATTGGAATCTGTCAATGGTAACTTGTTAAAGGAACTTTAGTGGCAATTAGGGCTTATCCCTTCCAATAAATCTTTCCTCACCCAAAAGAAATCTGATTGCTCGTTTAACATTTTTATCTATCGATTCTTCTGTTTTAAGGTTGGCAATATAACGTATAATTTCCTTCTGTAAATGGGGCGCAAGGCCATCAAATACATCTTTAGCTCGTTTATTTTCTACTAAACCCTGCTCAAACTTAGGATTTATCCTTATTGTTCGTTCTTCAGTATCAAATTCAATTTCGAAGCTTGCAGTATCTCCAATAGCTTTGCCTGCCGCTTTTCGCATCGGCGTATTCAGGTACAAACGCCAATCACCTGCATATTTTACCAAAGTTTGTTTAAACGCATGTCCATCAATTTTCAGTGTAATTGGAAGCTGACCTTTGTTTTTCCCTGCCTGTTGGAAAACATAGTTTAATGCTTCTTCCGGTACAAATACAAAAGGATTGATGCCAATGATCTTGATTTCAGCAGTAAAGGGTTTCGGCTTTTTGATAATCATTAACTAAAGATATTGTCTTTGATTAAAACTCCATAATTTTTGGTCAATAAATCAGACGCTATGCGCTCCGCCCCATGCGTTTTGCCCACCACTTTTCGCAAAAAAATCAAAACCAAACGCTATTTTCCATTGTAGCTTATATAAAATCTAATACTATGGCAACATCACAAGAAGGGAGTACCAACAATACTCAGGAAGAAAATAATATTAAAGATTTGGGCGGTAAAGAAGCTATCGAAAAACTTAGGAGCTTAGCCGAAAAGGCCGAAAGCTGTTTTTTCTGTACCAATATTAAAACTGGTATACCCTTATCGGTAAGGCCAATGGCCATTCAGCAAGTAGATGATGAGGGGAATATATGGTTTATGAGCCTTAAAGACAGTCATAAAAACGACGAGATTTCTAGTGATCCTTTTACTCATCTGTTATTTCAGGCCGGAGCGCACTCGGGTTTTGTAAATATTTATGGAATTTCAGAAATAAGTAGGGATCAGGCTAAAATCGACGAGCTTTGGAGTCCGTTTATCAAAACATGGTTTCAGGGCGGGAAAGACGATCCTGATATTACCTTAATTAAGGTTATCCCTTCGGAGGGATATTATTGGGATACCAAACACGGCACTGCCGTTGCATTTTTAAAAATGGCAGCGTCGGTAATTACAGGAAAAACAATGGATGATTCGGTAGAAGGAACTTTGGATGTTGATTAAATTTTTCGTCATGCTGAATTTATTTTACAAGTAGAAATACTATTTTTAATTGCCTAGTAGCTACTTCGTGGTCAGCATCTTATAGACCCTGAAATAAATTCAGGGTGACGGTCGTATTTTATTTATCGCCTAAATAATCAAATCCTTCAAATTCTTCCCTTTGAGCTCTTTTGCTTAAGATATCTTCTTCTTCGGCTTGTACTCTTGAGAAGAATAAGGCTTCAGCTTGGATTCTTTTTATTAACTGACGTACCAGCGTTAAATCAAAAGCATCTTTGCTTAATTTAATGCAGTATTCTCTTTCGTTGATTTCTAAACTTGACGTATTCATATCGCAATGATTTTAATTATCGATTGCTGTAAATATAAAAAAGGCTTGCTAAACAATTGTTAGCAAGCCTTTTAAGTTTATGTTATGTTTTTGTTAAAATCAAATCCAGAATTCCCTTTTTCGGGGCTGAGATTGATTATTTATGTGATAGAAATAAGCCGTCATCTGTTTTGGCAACTTTTAAAATTCCTTTTCCTGTTAAAGCTTTTAAGGTTGTATCCCATTTCTTATTACTCCAATCGGCCAGTTTCCCTTTTACTTCAGTTAACAGGTATTGTTCGCCTTCCGAAACCAGTGCATATAATTCTGTTTCTTCAGGAGTCATTTCTATCTTCTTTTTCTCAGGGCGCATCTGCGGGAAGAACAAAACTTCCTGAATGGTACTTTGGTTGGTCATTAACATCACCAAACGATCAATACCAATGCCTAAACCTGAAGTAGGTGGCATACCATATTCTAATGCGCGTACGAAATCATCATCCATGGCCATGGCCTCGTCATCTCCGCGGGCAGCTAACTTTAACTGATCTTCTAAACGCTCTTTTTGGTCAATAGGATCGTTTAATTCTGAATAAGCATTCGCAATCTCTTTACCATTAACAAATAGCTCAAAACGCTCTACCAATCCTTCTGCCGTACGGTGCTTTTTAGCAAGCGGTGTCATTTCGATAGGGTAGTCGGTAATGTAGGTTGGCTGGATTAAATTCGCTTCAACTTTTGCGCCGAAAATTTCATCAATTAATTTACCGCGGCCCATTGTATCATCGATTTCGATACCTAAATCTTTACAGGTTTGCGCAATTTCTTCTTCTGTCATCGCCGAAACATCAATTCCTGTATATTTCTGGATCGACTCGTACATGGTTAATTTTTCGTACGGTCCTTCAAAATTAATTTCGTTGGCACCGACTTTAACTACACTTGCACCAGTTGTTGCAATAGCTACTTTTTCTAAACATTCTTCAACCATTGCCATCATCCAGATATAATCTTTATAGGCAACATAAATTTCCATTGAAGTAAATTCAGGGTTATGCGTACGGTCCATCCCTTCGTTGCGGAACATTTTACCGAATTCATACACACCATCAAAACCTGCAACAATTAATCTTTTTAAATATAGCTCATTTGCGATACGCAAATAAAGCGGCATATCTAAAGTATTGTGGTGTGTAGCAAAAGGACGCGCAGCAGCACCACCATGAATAGGCTGTAGGATAGGCGTTTCTACTTCCATCCAACCTTGCTCATCAAAATAATTTCGCATGGTGTTAATTACCTTGCTGCGTTTGATGAAGATCTGTTTGTAATCTGGATTTACGGTTAAATCTACATAACGCATGCGGTAACGCAATTCCGGATTGGTAAATCCATCGTAAACATTACCTTCATCATCGCGTTTAACGATTGGTAGCGGGCGCAGTGACTTAGAAAGCACCTTAAATTCAGTAACATGTACAGAGATTTCTCCTGTTTGTGTAGTGAATACATACCCTTTAACTCCAATAAAATCGCCGATATCTAAAAGTTTTTTAAATACTGTGTTATATAAGGTTTTATCATCACCAGGACAGAGTTCATCGCGCTTTAAGTAGATCTGAATTCTGCCGGTAGAATCCTGTAGTTCCGTAAAAGAGGCAGCGCCCATAATATTACGGCTCATAATTCTACCTGCTAATACTACGGTCTTGTATGCTGTCTTATCTACTGCATAATTAGCTAATATATCTGCTGCATATGCATTTACTTCATACGCTTCTGCAGGATAAGGCTCAATGCCTAATGCGCGTAATTGTTTTAGCGACTCACGTCGTAATACTTCTTGTTCTGATAATCCTATACTCATTTCAGGTATTTTTTGCAAAAGTAATGCTTTTGCATTTTTTGTTATAGTTAAATTTTGATGCTTTAATGAAAAAGAAATAATTAGCTGATTAAACTTGAATTAATATTGGAAAAAAATCAATTTTCAGTACCAATTAGCTATCCATTTAAAACAGATGGTTGCAAAGATAAGAAAGCTATTGTAATTACTAAATGCTTTATTAGATATAAAACCGCATTTTAGCATGTTAAAACCCAATGAGATAAAAAATGGATGAACAGAAACTTTACAGCAGTATTTATTCCATATCAATTAACGGATCCCAGAATACCTTTTTAAGGTTTTGAACTTTAAGGTTTTTAATTTCAATGCCTTCGCTTTCGAGGAGTTCCTGCCTTTTGGTTGTAGAAGATGGATCGCCGCTAAGCAAGCCGTTGCTGCTGATTACCCTATAGTAAGGAACGGGAGGCTGTGCTGATCCGCAAGCACCAATGGCTCTCGCAACCATTCTCGATAGATTAGGCGTGCCAATGGCTTTTGCAATTGCTCCGTATGATGTTACCCTTCCTTTGGGTATTTCTCTGGTTAAATCCCAAACCTGTTCAAAAAATAAATCGTGTTTCATAGTTTTGGCAAATGATATATAAAGCTATTAAATATATCTGTTTCATAATTCGTCATTGGGAGTTTATTTTATTAAAGGCTTTTATATAGCTCATTGGTTTGATAGCTACCCCATGGTCAGAACTCTTCTGAAGTTTTAAGTATTTCATCGGGTAAATTTTTTCGGCCATATGAATTTAGTGTTTTACAGATGTTATATTTGTTTGGAATGATTAACCTATTTAAAAAACGATGCCCGAAATAAAACAAATACCACCTTCTAGTTTCGAGTTTTTAAGATTATTAAAAAATAACAACGAACGTGAGTGGTTTAATGACCATAAAGCAGCTTACCAGAAAGAACTGGCGTATATAGAAACTTTTGCACAGGATTTATTAGACCTCATGAATATCCATGATGTGATTGAAACACCGTCTGGAAAGAAAAGTTTATACCGGATATATCGGGATACGCGTTTTTCAAATGATAAAACGCCTTATAAAACACATTGGAGCGGAAGTTTTAAACGGGCAGGTAAACAGAGGAGAGGTGGTTACTATTTTCACATCGAACCAGGTAATAGTTTTGTGGCTGGTGGCTTTTTCGGTCCTTCCCCACAAGATTTGAAATTGATAAGGGAAAATATAAGCTTTGATGCCGAGCCCTTGAGGGCAATATTAAGTGATAAAACTTTTATTGCTTCCTTCGAGACATTGAAAGGCGAACAATTAAAAACCGCTCCAAAGGGTTTTGATGGAGATCATCAGGATATCGATCTGCTACGTTATAAACAATTTTTGTTAGTTCATCGATTTACCGATGAGAAAGTTTTGAGTAAAGAATACCTAGGATATTGTAACCAGGAATTTAAAAATATGAGACCTTTCTTTGATTATATGAGCGAGATATTAACAACCGATGCAAATGGTATGGATTTTTAACTGACTATAAAGCTTTACAAAATAAAGGGCCAAGATTACAATTTGTAATGATGGCCCTTTTTAATTATGATTCAGCTTCTATGCCTTCCTCGTACATTTCGTTAATGGCTTCAGCATATTTCTTTTCTACAATTCTGCGTTTAACTTTCATGGTAGGGGTGATTTCTCCTTCGTCTATATTGAAAGGATTACGCTTGATCTTAAAGTTTTTTATGCGCTCAAATTTGGCCAGTTCGTTCGAGATTTTTTTAATATCCTGTTCCATCCAATCCATAATTTCCTGGTCGCGGATAAAAGGATCAGCGTCTTCAAAAAACGATGGTTTAAGTTTAAAGGTTTCTTCCAAAGTTTCCCTGTTGGGGATAATAATTGCTGTAATAAACTCACGTTTATCTCCAATTAAAAAAAGCTGATCAATTTTCGGGCTTTTTAAGTAGATATTTTCTACTGGGGTAGGGTAAACATTTTTGCCATAGGCATTTACGATCATGTTTTTTAGGCGGTCGGTAATCTGCAGGTTACCTTTATAAAAACGGCCAATGTCTCCGGTATGGAACCACATGTCTTTATCTATTGCTTCGGCTGTTTCTGCTGGTTTGTTAAAGTAGCCTTTCATTACACAGTGACCGCGTACAATTACTTCACCTTCGGCACATTCAAATTCTTCATTAAAAGTGTTGTGCGTTTGGATACTGAGCATTTCTTTTGTTTCGACATCTTGTATGCCCACTTCAATTCCTGGAATTACGCGGCCAACAGTGCCATAAACCTGCCTATGGTATTCGGTAACCGACATTACGGGCGAAGTTTCTGTTAAGCCAAATCCTTCTAATATTTTAATGCCCAGATCGCCAAAAAATTCACCCACATTTTTAGGTAGGGCGGCACCGCCCGAAATCATAAACTTTAAACGGCCACCTGTTTTCTCTTTAATTTTACTGAAAACCAATTTCTCCGCAATTCCTTTTTTGGTCGATAAAATCAATCCCGGATTTTTACCAGCCTCTTTTGCTACCCGATATTTGTTGCCAGTTTCTAAAGCCCAGGTAAATATTTTTGCTTTTGTACCTCCACCAGCAGTTCCTCCTTTTATCGCTTTATCGTGTATGCGCTCCAATAAACGCGGAACGCAACTCATTACGGTAGGACGAACTTCGCCCATGTTTTTAGCCAATAGTTCTAAACTTTGGGCAAATGCAATTTTACAGCCTTGTGCGCAACAAACATGGTAAGTTGCTGTACGCTCGAATACGTGCGATAGCGGTAGAAAGGAAAGGAAAGTTTCCGTTTGATCAATCACAGGGATCTGTTGCAAGCAAACCTCCACATTCTTAACAAAGTTATAATGGGTAAGCATTACACCTTTTGGGGTTCCTGTTGTTCCCGAGGTGTAAATTAAAGAGGAGACATCGTCAGGCAAAACCAAACTTCTGCATTGCTCAATGTCAGCCCTTTCGGCAGCCGTAACCTGATGTTTAAGCGCCAGGATATCAGAAAAAGCAATAACTTCTACATGTACATCGACAGGAATAACGACTTTTTCAAAATCTTTAAAAGCAGGAATAATATATTTTAACTGTTTGCAATTGGCTGCTACCTTTAATACTTTACGGTATAGAAAGTTGTTCCCAACAAGAATAGCTTTTATGCCAGAGTCGTTAATGATATAGGCTACTTCCTGTTCAGAAAGCGTAGGGTAAATGGATACATTAATTACACCAATCTGCTGGATTCCCTGATCATAATATACGTATTCAGGAGAATTCTCGATCATTAATCCTAATCGGTCGCCTTTTTTTATTCCTTTTTCTAAAAAGAAAGCAGAAACAGCGTCGGCTCTTTTTAAAGTATCTTCATAAGAAATTTCAGTCCATTCTGTGCCTTGTTTATGAATCAAAAAGGTTTCTTGAGGTTTATGGATGTTTTTTACAACATTCCGTAACAAGGTAGGAACAGTTGAAAATTCGTTTATTAATGGCATGCTCGTATTGGTTCGCTAATTATAATTAACAATTATAAGGCTTTTTGGTTTAAAAATACAAAAGGGCCCCGAAATTTTCGGGGCCCTTTAATAATATGTTTTATAAGATTTTAAACTGAAAAACTCTCGCCACAGCCACAGCTACGGCTGGCATTTGGGTTTATAAAGTTAAAACCTTTTCCATTTAAACCGTCAGTGAAGTCGAGTTCAGTTCCAGCCAAATAAAGGAATGATTTCATATCCAAAGCAATTTTGATTCCTCTGTCTTCAAAAAACTGATCGCCTTTTTGTTCTTCGTTATCAAAATCTAAATTGTATGATAAGCCCGAACAGCCACCACCTTTTACTGAAACGCGTAAAAAGTAATCAGAACCCATTTCCGAATCCTGCATTAAGTGGGTGATTTTTTCTTTTGCTTTATCTGTTATCGTAATCATAGTATTAAGATTTGAGATTTGAGATGTTAGATTGGAGATATATCTGGGCGCCCTAAGGTCTCATATCTCAAATCTACCGTCTCATATCTATTTTAATGGTGCGATTTTTCTAACACAATTGCTTCTAAACCATTTTTAACGCGATAATCGTTAATGGCCGATTTAATTGCATCTTCTGCCAAAACTGAGCAGTGAATTTTTACTGGAGGTAAAGCCAATTCTTCAACAATATCCATATTGTCAATAGATAAAGCCTCATCAATTGTTTTTCCTTTTAACCATTCTGTAGCTAAAGAAGAAGAAGCAATAGCCGAACCGCAACCAAATGTTTTAAATTTAGCATCAGTGATTACGTTATCTTCTCCAACTTCAATCTGTAAACGCATTACGTCGCCACACTCAGGTGCGCCAACTAATCCTGTTCCTACAAATTTGCTGTCTTTATTTAATGTACCTACATTACGTGGGTTATTGTAATGGTCAATTACTTTTTCTGAATATGCCATGATTTTATTTTTTTATCTCCTTGCGGAGCAATTTTTTAATTAATCTTTATTTCGGTTTAGCGTTTTTGCGTAAGGCGTTTGGCTATTAACCTTCTACCTTAAGCCTTCCAGCCCTCTACCTTTTTTAGTGTTCCGCCCACTCAATTTTACTCAAGTCAATTCCTTCTTTAAACATTTCCCAAAGTGGAGAAAGTTCTCTTAAGTGATTAACTGCTTTTTGAGTCACTTCAATTGCCTGATCAATCTCTGCTTCAGTTGTAAACCTTCCTAAACCGTAACGGATAGAAGAGTGTGCTAAATCATCAGATAAACCTAAGCTTTTTAAAACGTATGATGGTTCTAAAGATGCTGAAGTACAAGCCGATCCTGAAGATACTGCTAAATCACTCATTGCCATCATTAAACCTTCACCCTCAACATATTTGAAAGAGATATTGGCTACGTGTGGCAAACGGTGTTGTGTATTACCATTAACATAACTCTCTTCCATTTTGTTCAAAGTAGTTTCTAACTTATCACGTAAAGCAGCTAAACGAACAGATTCGCTTTCCATCTCTAAACGGCAAAGTTCACATGCTTTACCTAAACCCACAATACCAGGAACATTTAATGTACCAGAACGCATTCCGCGCTCGTGGCCACCACCATCCATTTGTGCAGTAACTTTAACTCTTGGGTTTTTACGGCGAACGTAAAGTACACCAACACCTTTCGGACCGTACATTTTGTGTGCCGAGAAAGCCATTAAGTCAATACCATCAGTATTTACATCAACCGGAATTTTACCAACTGCCTGCGTTGCATCAGTCATAAATAAGGCACCGTGTTTATGTGCAATTGCTGCAATTTCTTTAACCGGTTGTATTACGCCGATTTCGTTGTTGCCATACATAATTGAAACTAAAATCGTTTCAGGCGTCATAGCAGCTTCTAATTCAGCTAAATCAATTAAACCGTCTTCTTTAACACCTAAATAAGTAACACGTGCTCCGTTTTTCTCTAAATGTTTGCAGGTATCTAAAACCGCTTTATGTTCAGTAACCGCAGTTATAATGTGGTTACCTTTTTCTTTGTACATTTCAAATACACCTTTAATAGCCAGGTTATCGGCCTCAGTTGCACCTGATGTAAAAATAATTTCTTTTTCAGTACAGCCGATTAGTTTGGCTACCTGCTCACGGGCATAATCTACACCCTCTTCAGCCACCCAGCCAAACGCGTGATTACGACTTGCGGCATTTCCAAATTTCTCTGTAAAGTAAGGTAGCATTGCTTCCAACACCCTTGGATCTAATGGGGTGGTTGCATTATTATCTAAATATATCGGCTGTTTCATCTCTATTCTGTTAATTATAACACAAAGATACGAAAAAACTTATTTAACAATTATAAATAATAGCTATGACCTTATAGAGAAAAGCCGCATTTTTACATTCACATAACCTTATAATCTATGAATAAGATAGAACACATCGGCATCGCAGTAAAAGACCTTAACAGTTCCATAGATATTTATCAGAAACTATTGAATACCGATTGCTATAAAACTGAGCAAGTTGCATCCGAGTTTGTAAATACGGCCTTCTTTAAAACTGGAGAAAATAAGGTAGAACTGTTGCAGGCTACGGCTCCAGATAGTGCAATTGCTAAGTTTATCGAAAAAAAAGGAGAGGGGATTCACCATATTGCCTTTCTGGTTGATGATATCCTGGCAGAAATGGAACGCCTGCATAAAGAAGGTTTTGTGCTGCTCAGCGATTCACCAAAAAAGGGTGCAGACAATAAAATGGTGTGTTTTATACATCCAAAAGATACCAATGGCGTGCTGATTGAGATCTGCCAGGAAATTAAATGGATATAAGAGATTAAATGGAAAATGAGTTTAGTTTTTCGATACCGCCATCCTCGCGCATGCGGGGATCTTAAAGCGGTTAGTAGCTCCATTATAATTTTGAAAACGAAAGGTCCGTATTCCATTGCCTCTTCAGTCCTGCTAACCGCTATAGTCCCGATGAAGAATCGGGAGCTGCCGCTTTTATCAGGTTTATTTAATTTTGGGCGGTGGTTCTTGGGTTAGTGCAAGTTGCCTAACTCTAGTGTTAATAAACTCGATCTTAAAATCCCGTAATCCTAAAAATCCTGTTCCATGTCATTAATTAGTATCATCAACAAAGATTTCGATATACCAGACAATCTTTCTGAGAATCAGTTGCGCGATGCAATGGTTGATGCCTTTACCTATTTAATCGATAGCGACTTTCCAAAATTGATCCAGATATTATATAAAGCAGATGTAGATCAGTATAAACTAAAAGAACTGCTGGAAACGGTTGAAGGCGCAAGTTCGGCTGAAGTAATTGCCGATGCGTATATTGCGCGTCAGAAGGCCAAAATAGAAACCTGGAAAAAATACAGTCAGAAGAAGGATTAGAGGTAAAAGCTTATCCTTGCGAAGGATTAAAACGGTTATACATATCCATATCAAAAAACGAAATGGAATTGATCTTATCCGCTTTTAGTACGAGGTCGGTTTTTAACTCATCTGTATTTGCAATCGAGCCATCTTCGATATAACTTGCATAAACCGTTAAATATTGAGTGGTAAAGACCAGTTCTTTATCGTCAGCCTTGCGGTAGCCGCTAAAGGCAGGGGTAATGCGGATATAACTGGTGGTAAAGGGTTTTGGCAGTTCTTTCACCCAGCCAATGTAAAATTTACCACTATCCATGGTGAACTGCAAAAGATGAGCATCAAAAAAAGACGAACTCAGTAAAAGTTCAAATTCATTTCCTGAAGTAGCTATTGCCCTTTTAATTGCCTTAAGGCGGTTGATAAAAAGGTTTGCGATTTCTGTTGCACCTACAGCCACAAATAAAGACATGCTGGTGGTTCCGAAATAGGGCGTATGGATTGGAAGTAATTTGCTTAGTTGCTCAACGGTTTGGGGAAAGACAGCAATGAGTAATCCTCTTAATAAAAAGCATACACCTAAAAGCAGGATGCCTGCAAAAGCAGAATTTAACAGTACACGTTGGTTTTCTAGCCGATATTGTACATACCTAAGGTATCTGAACCTAATAAGAATATAATAGCCGCCTACAAGAGGGAATAAGAGCAGGTTAAAAGGCATCTATATTGGCTATTTCTTGTTTTTATCCTTTTCTATCTTTTTGAAAATACTCGATTCCATTAAAGCACCCACCATTTGTCTGATCCTTGGCTGCGCAAAGAAATCGGGGCTTTTAATGTAGAGCTTTCCGCTACTGCTAGAATGGATAATTCCATCAAACTCGCTATCTTTTCTCATATATCAAATTTACATATATTTTTTAAATATCTGAAAAACAATATTCAGTCCAAAAATTTTAGGTTTGTTACATTATATGTCCATGGAGCAATCGTTTTACAATAAACATTGTTTAAATCAGTTTTACTAAAACAGATGCCTGGAAATCTTATAATTAAAATTTTAATTTAGGCTTGTAAATCAAAAATAAAATTAAGATATTTGCATCCTCTAAAATAGAGGTAGAAAGACTAATAGGAAATGTCATAAGCGTTGTTGCCAGCAAATTGCAAAAATGTTCTTGATGCTTTCACACAAATAACTTAAAATAATATTCAAATGAAAAAAGATTTGCACCCAACAAGCTACAGACCAGTTGTTTTTAAAGACATGTCTAACGAATATGCTTTCTTAACAAAATCTTGCGTAGATACTAAAGAAACAATTAAATGGGAAGATGGTAATGAGTATCCTCTTTATAAATTAGAGATTTCTCACACTTCACACCCTTTTTATACTGGTAAAATGAAATTGGTTGATACAGCAGGACGTATCGATAAATTCAAAAACCGTTACGCTAAGAAATAATTTTAGCAACAAAAAGCATTTTTTGAAGTCCCTTTGCCAAAAGCATCGGGACTTTTTTTATTTTTGTTGCTTATGACAATCAATCTTTTTGATGATGCTTCTTGGATGTCCCTACGTCCGCTTACGTTTACCAGGCCTGTGGCCGATTTACGCATAGGAATTTTAACCATTGCCGAGAAATGGGCTAAACATTTAAAAGCCGATTTTGGATTTCATACCCAGGATTACCTCTCGGTAAAGTTTGCGCCAAAACCCAATGCCGATTTGTTTATAAACGGTTCTGTTTGCCCGGACGAAGCTTTGCTAAACACCATAGACAAACTTAAAGCAGGTGAAGTGCTTTACAAAAGAGATGTCATAATTGCGTATATCGCAGATCAGCACGACTTAGAATCGGTTAAATCGCTAAAGCCGATAGAATACACAGCTGATTTTATACAGATTGTTTATCCTGAACATATTTTTGGTAATAATCCTGGCGAGATCAGAAAAGATTTTAAACTATTGACCGAAGGCCGTTCCTCTGCAAAGTTAAGTAGTACGAACCAGCTGCTCGGTGATGATATTTTTCTTGAAGAGGGCGCCAAAGCCGAATGCAGCATTTTTAATACTACATATGGCCCAATTTATATTGGTAAGAATGCCGAGGTTTGGGAAGGTTCTTTAATAAGGGGATCCTTTGCACTTTGTGACAACTCGTCTATAAAAATGGGGGCCAAAATATATTCAGGTACTACTATAGGTCCGAATAGCCGTGCAGGAGGTGAAATTAACAATTCGGTAATTTGGGGCAACTCTGCTAAAGGACATGAGGGTTATTTGGGCAATTCGGTAATGGGCGAGTGGTGCAATATAGGTGCCGATACCAATAATTCGAATTTAAAAAATAATTATGCCGAAGTAAAACTTTACGATTACGAAAGTAAAAAAATGCGTAATACCAATTTGCAGTTCTGTGGTTTAATTATGGCCGATCATGCAAAAGCGGGCATAAATACCATGTTTAACACTGGTAGTGTGGTTGGTATTGGAGCCAATGTTTTTGGCGCGGGCTTCCCTCCAAACCACATACCCGATTTTAGTTGGGGAGGCGCCAGCGGTTTCGACACCTATAAACTGAATAAAATGTTCGAAACAACCCAAAAGGTATTTGCCCGAAAAAATATAGCTTTCGATAAGGTAGAAAAAGATATCATTACCAAAGTATTTGAATTAACTGAATCGTATAGACGATTTTAATATAAAACCCGATCTGGAAAGATCAACCAAGCATTAAATAATACAAAATGAGAAAAAAGATTGTTGCCGGTAACTGGAAAATGAACTTAGATTATAACGAAGGTGTTTCGTTGTTCAGCGAAATCGTAAATATGGTTAAAGATGAGCGCAAAGGCGATCAGCTTGCTATTATTTGCTCACCGTTTATTCACTTAAACAGCTTGGCAAAATTGGGTGGTAATGATGTTAAAATTGGCGCTCAAAATATTAGTGATAAAGAAAGTGGTGCATATACAGGCGAAACTTCAGCTAAAATGGTGAAATCTGTTGGTGCAGAATACGTTATTTTAGGTCACTCAGAACGCAGGCAATATTTCGCTGAAAGCGATGCTTTATTGGCTGAAAAAACTAAGGTTGCCTTGGCGAATGGTTTAACACCAATTTTCTGTATCGGCGAAACTTTAGACGAGCGTAACAACGGCAGCTATTATGAAGTATTAAAAAAACAATTGGTAGAAGGTATTTTTAGTTTAACTGAAGAAGATTTCAAAAAATTGGTTATTGCTTACGAGCCAGTTTGGGCTATTGGTACAGGTTTAACCGCTTCTCCAGAGCAAGCGCAAGATATTCATGCTTTTATCCGTAGTGAAATTCAAGCGAACTATGGTTTTAATGTGGCTGATGATACAACCATTTTGTATGGTGGTAGCTGTAACCCAGGCAACGCTGCAAGCTTATTTTCTCAAAACGATATAGATGGTGGCCTAATTGGTGGTGCATCGTTAAAATCACGCGATTTTACAGATATTATTAAAGCATTAAATAGCTAAATGCAATACACAAAAGCAATATTTACATTCAAAAGTATCGAAGATTATCAACAGGATCTGCTCATTAGCGATCTTGCCGATTTAGGCTTCGATACTTTCGAAGATAGTGAGGGTGGTTTTACGGCTTTCGTAATCAAAGACAACTTTAACGAGCAGGAATTAAAAGACCTCCTGGAAAATTATAGCGAAGAATTTGCAACAGCATATATTTTAGAAGATGTTGCCGACGAAAACTGGAATGCCGAATGGGAGAAAAATTTTAGTCCGCTGATTATTGATGATATGTGTTATGTAAGGGCAACCTTTCATGAGCCTCAGCCATCGTATCCGTATGAGATCGTGATCGATCCTAAAATGGCTTTTGGTACTGGTCATCATCAAACGACCACAATGGTAATGCAGTATATTTTAGCGGCTGATTTAAAGGATAAAAACATCCTGGATATGGGCTGCGGTACCGGAATTTTGGCCATTCTGGCTGCAAAATTGGGTGCTAAAAGCTTAATGGCCATCGATTATGATGATATCTGTTACGAAAGTACCATAGAAAATGCTGCACTTAATCAGGTAGATAATCTAATGGCGCTTTGTGGTAGTAAAGAGGTGATTCCTAACGAGGCATATGATGTTATTTTTGCCAATATCAATAGAAATATACTTTTGGATCAGATTCACCGGTACGCCGAGGTATTGAAAGCCGGAGGCAAAATTTTCTTCAGTGGATTTTATTTAGATCCTGATTTAGGAATGATTACCGCTGAATGTGCTAAATACGACATCAAATACGTCGATCATAAACAAAATGGCGATTGGGTTGCGGCTCAGTTTGAGAAAAAATAATGATTGAATGTTGAATGAGAAAATGATTGAGTTTTAACACAATACCCATTCTCTCATTCAACCCTTCTCTCATTCAATAATTAACTTATATGCGCATACATTTTATTGCGATTGGTGGAAGTGCAATGCACAATCTTGCCATCGCCTTACATAAAAAAGGGTATCAAATTTCGGGATCTGATGATGTGATTTTCGAGCCCGCAAAATCCCGTTTAGATAAATACGGAATATTGCCGGCTGAAATGGGCTGGGATGAAAACCGCATTTCAAACGATCTGGATGCAATTATTTTAGGTATGCATGCCCGTATCGATAATCCAGAGTTATTGAAAGCGAAAGAATTAGGTGTTAAAATCTATTCTTATCCTGAATATATCTACGAGCAAAGTAAAAATAAATTACGCGTAGTAATTGGCGGCAGTCATGGTAAAACAACCATTACCAGTATGATTTTACATGTGCTAAATTACTATAAACGCGATTTCGATTATTTGGTAGGTGCACAGCTGGCAGGCTTTGAAACCATGGTAAAGGTTACCGAAGAAGCACCAATAATGATTATTGAAGGAGATGAGTATTTATCTTCACCGATTGATAGAAGGCCCAAATTTCATCTTTACAAGGCAAATGTGGCTGTAATTAGTGGTATTGCATGGGATCACATCAATGTTTTTCCAACCTATGCCGATTATACTTCGCAGTTTGATAAATTTATCGATACGATTGAAGATAACGGAACTTTAATTTATTGTGAAGCAGATGCTGATTTAAATGAAATTGTAGCACAATCAAAAGCCAACGTTACAAAAATTGCTTATGCTATTCCAGCGCATGAAATCAGAAATGGAATAACCTATCTTTTACCTGAACAAACGGCGCTAAAGATTTTTGGTGATCATAACCTGATGAATTTAAATGCAGCAAAATTGGTTTGTAAACAGTTGGAGATTGATGAAACAGAATTTAATGCGGCTATATCTTCTTTTACTGGTGCAGCTAAACGTTTAGAAGTGATCTCAGCCGATGAATCGACTAATGTTTACAAAGATTTTGCGCATTCGCCGTCAAAGTTAAAAGCTACTATCGATGCTGTTAAAGCGCAGTTTGCGAACCGTAAATTAGTAGCTTGTATTGAATTGCATACTTTTAGCAGCTTGAACAAAGATTTCCTGAAAGAATATACCGGAGCAATGGATAAAGCCGATGAAGCAATTGTATTCATCGATATTAAATCTTTCGAACAAAAACGGATGGAACCTTTTTCTGAAGATGATGTGCAACAAGCTTTTGCAAACCCAAAACTGAAATTTTTTAATGATGCAACTAAGTTAAAAGCTTATTTACTGAGCTTGAATTATAAAAACGCTAATCTACTCCTGATGAGCTCTGGTAATTACGCAGGTTTCGATTTGCCTGAGTTGGCAGCTTCTTTAGAGAGATAGATTTGAGATGTGAGATATTAGATATGAGACGGATCAGATTCTCATATCTCACGTCTAATATCTCAAATCTAAAAAAAAGTATGAAAAGCATTGGAGATCACATCAAACAAAGTAGGCTGGCCTTAGGTTTAAGTCAGGCGGATGCTGCTAAAAAACTTAATATTTCTACTCCTGCCTTTTGTAAAATAGAGACAGGCCAAACCGATCTCAATATTTCCCGCTTACTCCAGATTTCTAAAACTTTTAAGGTTCCGGTAATGCAGCTGATATCCGGGCAGTCTGTAATATCAGATTCATCAGAAGAAGAACTCGTTGCACTTAAAAAAGAACTGATCGAAAAGGAAGAAGAAATTAATAAGCTCCGTAAAAAGGTTATCGATCTGTATGATAAGCTCGGAATATAAAATACGGTTTATCTGTTCTTTTGCCGACTAATTATCATTGTTGAATAATAAATAAGAATAAAATTCATTTTTAATTAAATTATTATGAATTTTATTCTAAATATTTATATTTTTATAGAATGGTAATCGAAAGCAATTTTAGTTTAGATCATATCGATCTGGCTATACTCCGACTCATGCAAGATAATGCCCGGATCTCGAATGTAGATTTAGCGAAAGCATTAGACCTAGTTCCTTCAGCTGTGTTGGAGCGGGTAAAGAAATTGGAGAAGAGGAATGTAATTACCCAATATAATGCCCGGATAAACCCTATTGCGCTCGATTTAAAATTACTAGCCTTTATTTCCATGAAATCTTCCCAAAGTTTGGGCTGTAGTGATACCGCAAATGAGCTGGCAAAAATACCAGATGTGCAGGAAGTACATGTAATTGCTGGCGATGATTGCTTTCTGGTTAAGGTGAGGACAGCAGATTCTGCTTCGTTAATGGCTTTGCTACGCGATGAATTTAGCAAGGTTCCAAATATTTTATCTGTTAAAACAACAATTGTGTTAGAAACCGTAAAAGAACAACAACAATTGGTAATTCCTGAAAAATAAGATTATGGCAAATTTAAACAAAACAGCATCACCGGTAATGGTTTATCTGGCTTTTGCTATCGTATACATTGTTTGGGGCTCAACATACTTTTTTATTCAAAAGGCATTGGCTGGTTTCCCGCCTTTCATTTTAGGCGCATTCCGTTTTTCTGTAGCTGGAATTTTAATGCTAGCCTGGTGCAAAATTAAAGGTGAAGAGATATTTAATTTAAAAACCATGAAAATTGCTGCAGTGAGCGGTATTTTGATGTTAGGCTTAGGTAACGGAATCGTAATTTGGGTAGAGCAGTTTATTCCAAGCGGTTTGGTGGCTATTATGGTTGCCTCAGCAGCAATATGGTTCGTGATTCTGGATAAATCGCATTGGAAAGAAAATCTGAGTAATAAGTATATTGTATTAGGTTTAGTGATTGGCTTTTTAGGTGTTGTACTCTTATTTGGCAACCAGATTGTACAGGCGCTTGATAAACCCCAAAGCAACTTGCAGATTATAGGTATGGTATTACTCGTTTTCGGTCCCATAGCCTGGGCTGGAGGATCGCTTTATTCGAAATATCATCCCACTACCGGCAGTTCGGTTTCTGTTAATACAGGCTGGCAGATGTTGATGGCCAGTTTGGCTTTTTTACCTGGAGGTTTTTTTAAATCTGAGTTTAAATTACTCGATTGGGGCAACATACCGCTTGATGCCTGGTTATCTATTGTCTACCTTATCCTGTTTGGTTCAATTGCAGCATTTAGTGCTTATGTGTGGTTGTTAAAAGTGCGCCCGGCTACGCAAGTGAGCACCTATGCTTATGTAAACCCGGTAGTGGCTGTTTTACTGAGTTTAACTTTTACCAACGAAGTGATCGGCCTTACCCAGATTATTGGTTTGGTGATTATTTTGGGAAGTGTACTTTTAATTAACTTACCAAAGTATAAAAGTGCGTAGACTACTATAGTGGAATCGTCATTTCGACTGTAGTGCAACAGAATGGAGAAATCTGCGATATAAAACTTAAAAAAGCTGAGTTCGATTAATACTTTAGTCAAAATAATTGTTTTTAGCACCTTAGAATAATGAGATCGTCATGCTGAATTTATTTCAGCATCTTTCTGCTCATTAAGATCCTGAAATAAATTCAGGGCGACGATAAAATGCAAAAATGTCTAAAGATTATTCCTTAAAGGGCAGATTAATAACCGAATTGATGTTGAAAAGTTTAAAGTTACATTTTTCTGTGTTTTCGTGAATCCGTGGCAAACAGAAAAAGGTTCGTGAAGACACGAACCTTGGCAGGTGACGAACCTGTTAAGGTTAAAATATTTTCCGCATGGTAAGGTGCTTTTTACCGAAAGTAGCACCCGTGGCCTTATGGATAGCAATCATCTGTTCATTAAAATCACCTACCCAGCTTAATTCGAGCTCTTTGTACTGGTTTTTAGGCAGTACATATTCGCCTAAACGGATAAAAAGAACCGATTCTAAGCCGTGTTTTTGGAATTTAGGTTTAGTACCCATCACAATTGCCCTCATGCGGGTAACGCCCACCCAGCGGCGGTAAGCAAATTTTAGTTTTTCAATTAAACCAAGTTTTCCATCAAAACCTTTGATCATTTGGTTTGCATCGGGAATCAATACTACGAAAGATGCGGGTTCGCCATTAAAGTAGGCAAACTGGATCAAATGTTCATCCATAATGGGTTCCATGCTTTTAAAGCTTTCTTCGAGCGTTTCTTTTTTAATAGGAACGAAGTTTTCGAAATCCTGCCAGCCATCATTGTAGATTTCCATTAAATCATTAATGTATTTGCTCGAATTGGCCTTGCTGAAATATTCGAAAGTATAACCCGGTTTATTTCTTACCCAGTTGGCAATTTTTGTAAAACGTTCTGGAAAAGGGATAGTCAGGTTTATATGGTTGGTTAATTGTTCGTATTCGGTAACAAAGCCATATTTCTCGAAAAATTTCTGATAGTATGGAAAGTTATAGTTCATGCCGAAAGAAGGAGGGGTAAAACCTTCAACCAATAGGCCCCAGAAGCTATCGTTTTCGCCAAAATTGATCGGGCCGTCCATCGCCTTCATTCCGTTTTCGGCTAACCAGGTTTTTGCTGTATCGAATAGAAGAAAGGCAGCTTTTTCATCATCAATACATTCAAAGAATCCCATACCACCGGTTGGTTGATCATAGTGGTAGGCTTTTTTCTCATTAATAAAAGCCGCTACACGGCCAATCAGTTTTTCTGCATCATCTTTTAGAACCCAGCGTGTACATTTGCCATGTGCAAAAAAGGTGTTTTTTTCTGGATTAAAAACATTTTCAACCTCACTATCTAAGGGACAGATCCAGTTTTTGTCGTTTTTATATAGGATTTTTGGTGTGTTTAGAAAGTCTTTTTGTAGTGATGAATTGCTTACTGGTATAACTTGCATGGGCAGATTTTAAAATTAAAAAGCATCCTACCAAGCGGGCGGATGCTTTTCAAATATATGTTTTTTAAATATTAATAATCGTCGTCGTCATCGTCGAAGTTATCGAAATTGTCAAGATCATCTAACGGTAAGTCAAAATCATCGTCATCATCATCGTCTTGAGGCTTCTTTTTCGTTGTTTGAACATCGTCATCTTCAAGATCATCATCTTCGTCTACCTGTTTCTTGGCAGTCGGCTTAGTTGGGAGTTTCTTTGGCGCTTTCATAACACAAAAATAAAAATTGCTTTTATAGTTTAAAAATACAAAAAAACTTTTTTTAATAACAATCTGAAAGCAAAGAAATTAATTTATTTATTCCACATTTTCTCCAACGGTATTTTCCTCTTTTACGATGTCCTTCAATTGAGGAAGCTGGTTAAGGTTATTTAAACCAAAATAATCCATAAATAATGTGCTTGTGCTGTACAGGATAGGTCGGCCGGGCGTTTCTGCTTTTCCATCGATACTGATCAGCTCTTTTTCCAGCAGGCGTTGCACTGAATAATCTGAATTTACACCCCTGATCTGTTCAATTTCCAGTTTGGTTATCGGTTGGCGATAGGCAATAATAGCCAGCGTTTCCATCGCCGCCTGACTTAATTTTTTCTTCGAGCGGTGTAACTGAAGTTGATTAACCGTTTCATGGTAATCTTTTTTGGTGAGAAACTGGTAACCATTGTTTAAGAATACCAATTCGATGGCAAAATCATCATGGCTATATTTTTCTTTAATCTCCTCTATGCTTTCGAATACCTGTGTTTCGGTAAATTCTTCATTGAAAATAGCATTTAGGGCAAGTATAATTTCTTGCGTACCTATGCTTTGGCTGGAAGAAAATACGAGGGCTTCGATGTGCCTGGTGATGTTGTGATTGGGCATATACAAAAATAGAATTTCTGGGCATAAAAAAAGCGGTCTCGCTTTTAAAAACAAGACCGCTTTCAACACACAAATGAAACCTGAATTAAGATATAGTTTTAGGTTAGGTTATTAAATATCTATATCAATTCTATAAGAACGTCTTTGATAAACACTATCGTTTATTTCTAACACAAGTTTAAGGCTAAAGAGTGTTCGATCAAGATTCTATTTAGTGAGTGGTATTAATAATTGAGTAAACGGTAAATTTTCTATTTTAACGGTATAGAAATGGATACTGTTGTACCATTTGTGGTATTCTGCCTAACGTTTAAGTGTATAGGTTTTGCTCCAATCTGACCTAAAAGGTGCAATCTTTCTTTGGTTAACTGCATTCCTTTACTAATGTGTGTTTCCTTTTTATCCTTTAAAGAGTTGTCAATTCCAATCCCATCATCAATAATTTCGATGTTAAGATAGAACTCATCTTTCAGTTTAATGTTGATCAAGATTTCACCACCTGTTTCTTTTGGCATAATGCCATGCCATATTGCATTTTCTACGTAAGGCTGCAACAGCATAGATGGGATAAAGGTTTCTTCTTTATCAATTTCTTCGTCAATATTAAAAATGTATTTTAATTTATCGCCAAAACGGTTTTTCTCTAGTTTCAGGTAAAGGTTCAGGTATTCTAGCTCTTCTTCTAAAGAGATATAGCTTTTGGTACAGATCTCCAGGTTCTTTCTGATCAATCTGGCAAAGCCTGTTAAAACCTTATTTGCTGAAGCCGTATTTTGTGTATTGATATAATGCTGAATCGAATTCATCACGTTGAAAACAAAATGTGGATTCATCATCGCCTGTAAGGCTTGTTGTTCGAGCATCAGAACTTTGTTTTTTAACAACAATTGCTCTTGCTCTTTATCTTTTTGCTTACGGGTAATATAAACAGCCACTTTATAAAAAATATAGGCTACCAGCAATATCAAAATAGATAAGAACCATAAGCTTTGCCAAAAATGCTTTTTAATGGTAAAAGCGATTTTTGCCGATTGGCCCCAATTACCATTTTGGCTTTTGGCACTTACCTCAAATAGGTAATCGCCTGATTGTAGTGAAGAAAAATCTAACCGCCTGGTACGGGTTTCTACCCAAGCTGAATTCTCATTTAAACGGTAACGATAAGTGATGTCACTCGTGGTAAAATCGACCGCACTAAAGGTAAATAGAATGGTATTGTTACCAGTTTCGAAAGTAAAATTACCTTGATCAATAGGCAAACGCTCATTATCCTTAATAATAGAAGTAACGTAAACCTTAGGAAGATTCTTAACTATGTTTTTATTGTTGTACTTAAATAGGATCAGGCCTTTGTTGGTTGCAAAATAGGCCGTGCTATCATCAATAAACAAGCTGTTGATATCATCACTCAAAAGATCCTTACCATAGTCGAAATTGGTCACGGCGAATTGACTAGGGTAATCGGCTATTTTGTTTACACCTTTGTTTGTTAATACCCATATTTCGTTGTTTTTTACAAATATTTTGGTGCAGATATTATTGGTTAGGCCATCTTTTTGAGTAATCTGTCGGGTAATCTGCCTGTTCTTGTAAAAAATTAAACCGTAGCCATCTGTTGCCAAAATCAAAGTGCCATCTGCAAGCTGCTGAATGTCGTTTATCCTTTTGGTAAGTAGGGGATGATTTTCGTAATGTTTAATTAATTTTCCTTTCGAAAATTGAGACAGGCCGTTAATATTTGAAAACCACAAATTCCCTTCACGGTCGTAAAAAACGTGATAAGATCTATCTTTAAAAAAATCTTCCTTTTCGCGGTACTTAGCAGCGTTAAATTCGAATTTATTTCTTCTGTCCGATAAGAAAACAACACCCGATGAAAGGGCTAAGGCGAGGTGATTGTTATTTTCGCCCACGCTAAAGTGTTTAATTACGAACATGGAATTGTTCGATTCTTTTAAATAACTTACCTCATTACTGCTATTATAAATATTTTTGAAAACACCCATGCCATAATCGGATGCAAAATATATAGATTGATCTTTTGGGTCGAAAGTAACCTGTTTAATGGTTTTGTATTTCTTGAAATCGTCTAAACCAATTTCATCTACCTGGTAATTATTGATGGTTAACACATCGATTACGGCATCATCGGTGCCTAGCCACAGGCGGTTTTTTCCATCTTTGGTAATGCTTTTAATTGCGTTGCTGCTCAGTCCTGATTCTGCATCAATGATGGATAAACGGTTATTTGTATTAGGAAGCATGTAGATACCCTGATTGGTGGCAAACCACATGTTTTGATTGTTGTCTTTAATTACTTGATTAACAGGTATTTCCTGTAGGTACTGGACTGTTTTTCCGCTTTTATCAAGGACAAAGGCGCCATTGGCATTCGACAACCACACCTCTTTGGTCGTAACATCGTAATAAAAATATCCCGACATGTTCTTGATCAGATTCTGAGGAATCGATATGAGATCGTTGATACTTCCATGTCTGTATTGTTTTAAGCCGCCAGCATCCAGGTAAAATAAAGATCTATGTGTAGAATTGACAGCAGTCATGTAGGATAGAGGCTGCACTTTTGAACTGATCATGGAAAAAGTTTTTCCATTAAATTTCTGCACACTTAAGTCACTATATGCAAAAATGTTACCCTGCTCATCTTCATGGATAAAGGCGTTGATAAATTTATCATTCGGATTAGGGGAAATGTACTTTTTGATCGTTTTTCCGTCCCAGCAAACAATCAGGTTGGCATTTGTTCCGAGCCATATCCGCCCCGATTTATCTATTAAAAAGGAAACAATGACCGTATTAAAATTTAGCTTTTTAAGCAGTTCATCGTTATCCTGGTTGTAAAACTTTCCCTCCTTTAAGTAGCTGAGCTGACCGTTTAAGGCAAAAAACCACAAGCGGCCATCTTTGTCTTCTTTCATCTGAAGGATCTGGGTATCGGGCAGTCCGTCTTCAATGGTAAAATTCTGGAAATTTGTGCCATCAAAACGGCTTAATCCATTATCTGTCGCAATCCAGATAAAACCTTTTTTATCCTGTAAAATGTAATAACAGTTATTGCTGGCTAAACCATTTTTGGAAGTATAATGTGGGAGATAGGTGGTTTGTGCAACTGAGTTTTTGGGATAAACCAAAGCAAGCGCCAAAAATAGAATGGCAAGAAAAACAGGGCTGAAGTTTGGCATCAGCACCGCTTTTTTAGCTAAAATTTGGCTCTTTATGCAAAGTTTAATGATCACTGTTTGCCTTTGTAAATAATTTTATTTTTTCAAAAAAATCGCTTGCTCTTCTTCGCGAAATATTAATACTTTCTCCATTTTTTAAGAAAACCTGAAGGCCGTTTTTAGAATTATACTCTTTTAAATGATTAAGGTTGATAATGCTCGACTTATGGATCCGTACAAACTGATCGCTCGGTAAAAGTTCTTCAAATTCCCGTAAAACTTTCGAAACCGTTATTTTATCATGGTTATTTAAGTGTACTATAGAGTAATTGCTATCGGCTTCGATGTAGATGATATCATCTATATCAATCATTTTAAAACCTTGGCCATAGGGAAGGGTAAGCTTCCTGATTTCGGATCTTGAGGTTAAACTGGAAGCCAGGTTGTTGATTCTTTCATCATTCTCATTCTGACCTTTAAAAAGTTTGATGTGCTGAAAAACCTTATCTACAGCTATTTTAAGTTCGTCAATATCAATTGGCTTTAATAAATAATCGAGTGCGTTAGCCTTAATCGCTTTTAGCGCATATTGATCGTAAGCAGTAGTAAATATGACTGCTGCATTATGTTTTTGCGCATCAGGAATTAATTCGAAACCATTCCCTCCGGGCATTGCTATGTCCAGAAAAATTAAATCAATAGGATGGTGTGCCAGAATATCCTTTGCCTCCACTACAGATCTTGCAATACCGGTAATTTCTACCTGTGGACAGTTCTGTTGCAGTAAAAAAAACAATGATGACCGGGCAAACTCCTCATCATCAACAATAATGGCTTTTAATGTTGTCATAACTATAGGTTGGTGAATGTATTAAAATGCGCTTATAAAAAAAAATGCAAATCAAAAAAACCAGTGTTCTGATTGTCACGTATGTATCATCAAACGAATTCAAAACCACTAAACATAGATTACTATGAAACACAATGAACTAGAAACAAAAAATGAACTTCAGGAAAAAAGTTTATTTGACAAAACTGTAGGCAGAAGATCTTTTCTTCAGTATGCTGGTGCAGGTGCTGCTGGTGTTGCTTTGGTAGCTGCCGGTTGCAAAAAAGATCGGGGTTATGAGACCCCAACAATGAATGGGGGCGTGACAATTGATTTTAAAGATGATTTCGGTGTATTAAATTATGCCTATGCATTAGAACAATTAGAGGCTGCATTTTATATTAAAGTTGCTTCTGCGCCACCTGCAAGTTTTACAGCTGCTCAAAAAGCGTATTTTCAGGATATTCAGTTTCATGAAATTGCACACAGAGAGTTCTTTAAAAAAGCTTTAAGTACTGCAGCAATTCCAGGTTTAGAAGTTGATTTTTCTAAAATAGATTTTACAAGTGCTACCAGTGTGTTAAATACGGCAATGACATTTGAGGATTTAGGTGTTGCGGCTTATAATGGTGCAGGTAAAAGAATTAAAGATCCGGGTTATTTATTGTTGGCAGGTAAGATCGTTTCGGTAGAAGCACGTCATGCATCATACGTCAGAGATTTGATTAAACCAGGTTCATTTTCTGATTTATCAACCCTTACGGCTTTTGGTGCTGATGTTGCTGGTGCTTTAGATGGTGCGTTAACACCTGATAAGGTTTTGCCTTTAGCGCAGCCATTCATCAAAACAAAAATCTCAGCAATCAATCTTTAAACCTTAAAACTAAAAATCATGAATATCTTAAATATATTAGAAGAAATTGAAAAAGTTGATGGCGAAATCTATGAAAGATTGAGTCCGCGTAGAGCCGCAATGAAAAGTTTTTTCAGCGTCGGTAAGAAACTTTCTCTTGCTGCAATGCCTTTGGCTTTAGGTTCGATGTTTCAAAAAGCTTACGGACAAACAGCACCTGCAAGTGTTACAGATGTATTAAACTTTGCCTTGGCCTTAGAATATTTAGAGTGGAACTTTTACAACCACGCATTAGTGGCTACACCTTCTCTAGTTCCTGATGCTAATGGTGCTAAAGCAGCTATAACGGTAATCCGCGACCACGAACGTGCTCACGTAAATTTATTAAAAGGTGCATTGAATATCGCCTCTCCAACTGATCCAGCTACCGATGGTTATAAATATGCAAATTTCCAGTTCGAAGCGGTATTGGCTGATGTATTTACCAACTATCAGAGTTTCTTAAAAGTAGGTACCGCCTTAGAAGACACAGGGGTTAGGGCATATAAAGGACAGGCAGGTGTGTTAAAAGGAACTGACGTATTAACAACAGCTTTACGTATTCATGCCGTAGAAGCACGCCATGCTGCACATTTACGTGCAATGACAGCAGCATCTTTAGGCGTTAATTTAAAACCTTGGATTTCTTACGCTGCCAATGGTAACGATACTGGTATTTCTCTTGTAGATGCAAACTATGCCGGAGAGCAAAATACTATGCAGGCTGGTATTGAAATTAATGGTTTAGGCGGCGCATCGCAAACTCAGGCTGCAGAAAGTTTTGATGAAGCATTAGATGGAGTCGCAGTTAAAAAACTTGCTAACGCGTTTATTAAAGACGGTTTTAAATTAACATAGAAAAAAAAATATTTACATTATTAATTAGGTAATGTTTAGTTTAAGGTAGGGAGGTAGAACTTCGTTTTACTTCCCTTTATTGATTAGGATTTAATTGGATGTAAGGTTTTTAAGATCAATTCGTATAATAAATATATTTTCATCTACAATATTCCATTTCACATTATCCATCTCTTCTATATCTCTAGTACGTGATCACCTGTTCTTCCAAATGCTCAGGTAAATCCCTGTAATTGTATTTTTGTCCGCGTAACTGAGGCTCGAAACCTGCTGCTTTAATAGATTGCTGGATACCATTCGCGGTAAAGCGGTGTGGTGCACCAGCAGCCGATACTACATTTTCTTCGATCATAATCGATCCAAAATCATTTGCACCCGCATGTAAACAAAGCTGTGCGGTTGCTTTACCAACGGTTAACCAACTGGCCTGAATGTTTTTAATATTGGGCAGCATAATTCGGCTCAGGGCAATCATGCGGATATATTCATCAGCTGTTACATTGTTGCTGATGCCGCGGAGTCTTTTTAATAAAGTACCGTCATCCTGAAAAGGCCATGGAATAAAAGCCAGGAATCCGTTTGCATCAGCAGGTTTTTCGCTCTGTACCTGACGGATCCATACCAAATGCTCAAAACGCTCTTCAATGGTTTCTACGTGCCCAAACATCATGGTTGCTGATGTGGTAATATCTAATTGATGGCATGCACGCATTACATCAAGCCACTCCTGTCCACCACATTTTCCTTTTGAAATTAAACGCCTTACACGGTCGTTTAAAATTTCGGCACCTGCACCAGGAAGCGAATCCATTCCTGCTTCTTTTAATGCTTTTAACACTTCAGTATGCGTCATTCCTTCCAGCTTTGCCACATGTGCAATTTCCGGCGGGCCCAAAGCATGTAATTTTAAATCAGGATATAATTCTTTTAGTTTTTTGAAAAGATCTGCATAAAAGGCTAAACCTAAATCCGGGTGGTGACCGCCCTGTAATAATAACTGATCTCCACCTAAACGGAAAGTTTCTTCAATTTTTACCTTATAGGTTTCGATATCAGTAATATAACTTTCGTCGTGGCCAGGCCTGCGGAAGAAATTACAGAATTTACAGTTGGCAATACAAACGTTAGTCGTATTTACATTACGGTCGATCTGCCAGGTTACTTTGCCACTGGGTACCTGAATTTTTCTTAATTCATTCGCTACAAACATCAACGATGCCGTATCGGCATGGTGGTATAAATGTACTCCTTCTTCAAGGCTCAAAAAATCGAAATGTAATGCCCGCTGCAGTAAATCGGCTGTATTCATAGCACAAAGATAAGGAAAAGGGAGGGAAGGTTGAGGGGCTAAGGTTTAAGGTTTGTCAAAAAAATAACAAACACAGTTAATACACCAAAATCTATTAAATCTTCCTCATCAGTGAAATCATTTATTATATCTTTACGGTTCTAAAAATTAATATGGTAGATTTTAATCGTTTTACACTTGCCAATGGTTTAAAAGTTTTGGTGCATGAAGATGCGACAACGCCAATGGCAGTTTTAAATATTTTATATGATGTGGGTGCCCGTGATGAGGACCCTGAAAAAACCGGTTTTGCGCATTTATTTGAGCATTTAATGTTCGGCGGATCGGTAAATATTCCAAATTACGATGAGCCTTTGCAGCGTGTAGGTGGTGAGAACAACGCTTTTACGAGCAATGATATTACCAATTACTACATCACGCTGCCTGCAGAAAACATAGAAACGGCATTTTGGTTGGAAAGCGACCGTATGCTGAGCCTGGCTTTTTCTGAAAAGAGTTTAGATACCCAAAGAAATGTGGTGAGTGAGGAGTTTAAGCAACGTTATCTTAATCAGCCTTATGGCGATGTTTGGTTAAAGTTGCGTCCGCTGGCTTATAAAAAGCACTCTTACCGCTGGGCCACTATTGGAAAAGAGCTTTCGCATATCGAAAACGCTACAATGGACGATGTGAAGGCATTTTTCAAAAAACACTATACACCACAAAATGCAATTTTGGTTGTGGGTGGAAATGTGAAAACCGAAGATGTGAAAAAACTGGCTGAAAAATGGTTCGAACCGATCCCCGCAGGAGAGAAGTACAATCGTGATTTAGTTCAGGAAGAACTGCAAACAGAAGCGAGACAAGAAACCATGAAGGCAAATGTGCCTTTAAATGCAATTTATATGGCTTTCAAAATGCCAGGGCGCTTAAATCAGGATTATTATGCGTTTGATTTATTATCTGATATTTTATCACGTGGGCAGTCATCGCGCTTGTACAATAGCTTGTTGAAAGAGCAGAAACTTTTTAGCGATATCAATGCCTACATTTCGAGCAGTTTGGATCCAGGTTTGTTTATCATTGAAGGTAAATTGGTGCAAGGAGTAACCACCGAGACTGCAGAAAAAGCAATCTGGGCAGAACTGGAAAAATTAAAAGCCGAACTGGTTTCTGATAACGAATTAACCAAGGTAAAAAACAAGGTAGAATCTGTACTTGTTTTTTCTGAAATGAGTTTACTGGATAAAGCGATGAACCTGGCTTATTATGAGCTTTTAGGTGATGCCGCTTTATTAAATCAAGAAACAGAAGAATTTTTAAAGGTTAAAGCAGAAGATATTAAACGGATATCCAATGAAACTTTCCAATCAAATTCATCATCAACTTTATATTATTTAACTGAAGAAAATGCTTAACAGACAACAGGCGCCTGATTTTAAGCAGGTATCAACCATAAATTTTATCCATCCAGAAAAAAAAGCATTGGATAACGGTGTGCCCGTTTTTACAATCTATTCCGGAGAACAGGATCTGGTACGTATCGAATTTATTTTTGAAAACGTAAACTGGAAGCTCGAAAAACCATTACAGGCCATTGCGGTAAGCGCATTGATCAATAATGGAACAAATAAATTATCGGCGAAAGAAATAGCCGAACAAATTGATTTTTATGGTGCATTTTTTCAAACAGAATATGCCCAGGATCAATCTTCGGTTACGTTATATACTTTAAATAAGCATTTACACTCGGTACTGCCGATTGTGAAGGATGTTTTATCAGAAAGCCAGTTTCCTCAGCATGAACTTGATATTTACATTCAAAACCAAAAACAAAAGCTACAGGTAAACCTGAAGAAAAACGATGTTCTTTCGAGAAAAGAATTTGCACAGGCTTTATTTGGCGATACAGCTTATGGGGTAAACATACAAGCAGGGCATTACGATGCATTGAAACGAGAAGATCTGGTTGATTACTTTAAAGCCGCATACGCGCCAAATAATTGTACCATAATCGTTTCGGGTAAGTTTGATGATGCTAGCTTTAACCTGCTGAACGATACTTTTGGACAGGATTGGGAAAAAAGTGACGCGGTAAAGAACAGTTTCAGTTTCACAAGAACAGAAAAGCAATTTGTTTATACGGAAAAACCAGAAGCTTTACAGTCTGCGATCAGAATTGGTCAGTTGGCCATTAACCGTAAACATGAAGATTTTTCTGGCCTTCAGATTTTAAATACCGTTTTAGGTGGATACTTTGGCTCGCGTTTAATGAATAACATCCGTGAAGATAAAGGTTACACTTACGGTATTGGCTCTGGGATCTCTTCGCTACAACAGGCTGGTTATCTTTTTATTGCTACTGAAGTTGGTGCCGATGTTTGTTCAGCTGCATTAACCGAGATTTACAAAGAAATAGAGCTATTGAAAAACGAACTGGTAGGGGAAGAAGAGCTGGATCTTGTTCGAAACTACATGTTGGGTTCGATGTTGGGCAGTTTGGAAAATGTGTTCTCACATGCAGATAAATTCAAGAACATTTATTTCGCAGGATTGGATTACGATTATTATACTAAATATATAGAGAAGGTTAAAACCATTACTGCCGAAGAATTACTTGCCCTGGCGAACAAATACCTTACTACTGAGCGTTTTACCGAGGTAGTGATAGGAAAGAAATAATTATAAATATCCCCCGGTATTCGTCATCTCGACTGAAGGGTAGCGAAATGTTCCAAAGGAACTCCTTCGGAGGAGAGATCTATCCAGATAGATTTCTCGGCTTCGTTACACTCCGCTCGAAATGACGACTTTTTCGGTTGTTATTCTTTTATTAACTACCTGTACTGGCAAAGATAGGTCGTTTGAATGCTAGCCTTTACTTTAAAAGATGAGTTTGCTGGCACTTCAAAATTACTACCGGCTTTAATGCTTTGCCAATCTGTAGTATCTGGTAAAAGCGCTGTTAGTTCACCCTCTATAACATGCATAATTTCTTTCTGAGCTGTTCCAAAAGTATATTCTCCCGGATTTATAACGCCGATAGTCGATTTTCCTTCAGCGGTTTCATAGCCTAACGATTTAACGTTGCCATCAAAATATTGGTTTTCAGTAATCATATGCTAATTTATAAAGAATTTCCGTTAACTCATCTTATGAGTTGACCATTTTAGTTTTGTAGTTTTTCAAATATTCCGATCTCACTATTTTTGCTGTTTTATGGTCTTTAGTATGGCTCCATCCAGGAGGCATAAAGATGTATAGAAACTTGTTTTTAACACCTGGTGCATGCCAAACATCTTTTGCCAATAGAACAATTTCGCCGAAATAAGCATCTAAAAAGCTGTTTTTTTTCATTTCCCGGGTAATACCATATTCAATTTTTATTGTTTTGTCTTCTTCCTGATAGGTTTTAAACACATGGTCCCAGATGGGTAGCAGGTTGCAGAAATTTGTATCCATATACAATGCGTTCTTGGCATGGTGTACACGATGATGGGAAGGGGTAAGGATGATTTTATTTAAAAATCCAAAACGGCCATCTTTAGAAATATTTTCTCCAATGTGGATAAAAGATCCCCAAAAACCGTCGATAAACATGATTAAAAAAAGCAGGGCAGGGCTTACACCCAAAAGAATGCATGTTGTAGTTCTAATCAGATCTGCATAAGGTGCTTCAAGAAAAAAATGTGCAAAATTTACCGATAAATTCATGGTTTCGGGTGCGTGATGAGTAGAGTGCAAACACCAGAAAAGCCTTACTTTATGCGCTAAAAAATGATAGATAAAATGGCCAAATTCCCAGATCACATAGCCATATATTAGCCAGTACCAGGTAATCTCCGTTTTAAAAATGGCGTATTTGCCAAATAAACCGATACAGATAGATACCATTCCAATAGAAATAATGCGGCCTATAAAGGAATTAATCACCAGTGAAAAGAAAGAAATCCGGTAATCAAACACTTTAAAACGGCGGTAAAATGCCATCCTGATGATTTCAAAAACCAACAAAAAAGGAATCAAGGGGCCCATAAGCGCACTAATGCCATTCCAGCTCATAAACTGGCTATAATCATTGGTTTGCAGTAGTTTTAACAGTGCTGGTAAGCCGAAAAATCCAACGAGCCATTCCTTTACGCCTTCAAGAAAATCTATCATCTTATTATATTTGGTTTGTTGAAATTATAAAAACTAAAATTTTATTCAAATAAAATCGCTAAATGGTTAGGGCATTGTTACCATAAATCATTAAACCTTTGTTTTTGCTGTGTGATCATTAGCGATTGTCAGACAAGCTCAATATTTAAGCATTTTTATCATTATACTTTTATATTCCCTCAATTTTCGTATCTTTGCCTGGCAAATAATAAATCCTAATTTATTTGCTATGCAACTCGATTCCACAAAGTTTATTGCCACAGGTTTAACGTATGACGACGTACTTCTAGTACCTGCATATTCCGAAATTCTGCCCCGTGAAGTAAATACAGCCACTTTTTTAACAAAAAAAATTAAACTTAATGTTCCATTGATTTCTGCCGCGATGGATACTGTAACAGAAGCCGAACTAGCCATTGCCATTGCGCAAAACGGTGGTATTGGTATGTTACATAAAAACATGACTATAGAAAGACAAGCCGAAGAAGTACGTAAGGTTAAACGTTCTGAAAGCGGTATGATACAGGATCCAGTAACCTTATTGGAAACAGCTGTTGTGGCCGATGCTTTCAAGATTATGAAAGAGCATAAAATTGGTGGTATTCCTGTTGTAAGCAGCGACAATAAATTGGTGGGTATTATTACAAATAGGGATTTGCGTTTCCAAAAGGATATGAAAAGACCGATTTCTGAGGTAATGACTAAAGAAAATTTAATCATTGCACCAGAAGGAACTACTTTGGTTCAGGCAGAGGAAATTCTTCAGAACCATAAAATCGAGAAACTTCCTGTAGTGAGCAAAGATGGTTACTTAAGCGGTTTAATTACTTTTAAAGATATTTCAAAAGTTAAAAATTATCCTGCTGCCTGTAAAGATGAACGTGGCCGTTTACGTGTGGGTGCTGCGGTTGGTGTAACAGCCGATACTATACAACGTGTTGATGCTTTAGTTCATGCCGGTGTTGACGTAATTACCATTGATACTGCTCATGGCCACTCAAAAGGAGTAGTTGATAAATTAAAAGAAGTTAAAGCTAAATATCCTGATTTGCAGGTTATCGTTGGAAATATTGCTACCGGTGCTGCTGCAAAATTTTTAGCCGATGCTGGTGCCGATGCCGTTAAGGTAGGTATTGGTCCCGGTTCTATTTGTACAACAAGAATTATTGCTGGTGTTGGTGTTCCTCAATTATATGCGGTTTATGAATGTGCCAAAGCTTTAAAAGGCACAGGTGTTCCTGTTATTGCCGATGGTGGTATTAAACACACAGGTGATATTGCCAAAGCAATTGCTTCTGGAGCAAGTACAGTAATGGCAGGTTCGTTATTTGCAGGAGTTGAAGAATCGCCAGGCGAAACCATTATCTACGAAGGACGTAAATTTAAATCTTACCGTGGAATGGGCTCAATTGAAGCAATGGAGCAAGGTTCTAAAGACCGTTATTTCCAAGATGTGGAAGATGATATTAAAAAATTAGTTCCAGAAGGTATTGTTGGCCGTGTGCCATTTAAAGGTACCTTAGCAGAAGTAATGTATCAGTACATTGGTGGTTTACGTGCAAGTATGGGCTATTGTGGAGCAGCAAATATCGAAGCATTACAAGAAGCACAATTTGTGCAGATTACGGCTGCAGGTATGCGCGAAAGCCATCCGCACGATATTACGATTACTAAAGAAGCACCGAATTATACAAGATAAGGTATTTCCTTTCCAATAATCGTCATTGCGGGAAACGAAGCAATCTCAATAGTCAAGATTTTTATAGCATTCAGCGGGGCATCGTTTACGATAGCCCCGTTTTGTTTTTAGACCTTATAGGTTTTAAAAACCTATAAGGTCTGGAGAATTAATAAAAATTAGAAAAATCACAAAATAAAATTTGGCAGATAAAATTTTTTAATATATTTGCCTACTAAATCTATAGGATTTATATGATAATTATGAAACAAATCAAAAAACACGCTCGTATTGTTGTTGTAGCCATTCTAAAACAGTAATCGCATACTTTCGAACGAGTCATTAATCAACAACATTTAAACAAACTATATAACTAATCATGAACAAAAGTTTACTAATTCTCTTTTCATTTTTACTTTCGGCAAGTTTTGCCTTTGCCCAAAGCCCAGTAACCGGCGTAATTAAAACAACAAATGGCAATACAATACCACATGCTACTGTAAAGGTAAGAGGAACAAACCAAGCCGTAGTGGCCGATGATAATGGTGTTTTCAGCATAAATGTAAAACAAGAAACTCCATTTTACCTTCAAGTGAGCTCAGTTGGCTATAAACCGCAGGATTTTCAGATTTTAAAGCTTCAGGAAACACCAATAGAATTGGTTCTGGTAGAAAATGCATTATTAGATGAGATCGTTGTAACGTCGAGAAGACGTTCGGAGGTTTTGCAGGATGTGCCTATTCCAATTACTGTAATCGGTGGCCAGGCAGCAGAAAATGCAGGTGCTTTTAACGTTAACCGTTTAAAAGAATTAGTGCCGTCTGTACAATTGTATGCTTCAAATGCCAGAAATACAACACTTAATATTAGAGGTCTGGGTTCAACATTTGGTTTAACAAACGATGGTATCGATCCGGGTGTAGGTTTTTACGTAGATGGTGTTTACCACGCGCGTCCGGCTGCTACCTCAACCGATTTCCTGGATATCGAACAAATAGAAGTAATCCGTGGTCCTCAAGGTACGTTATTTGGAAAAAATACCACCGCAGGTGCATTTAACATTACCACCACAAAACCTACCCAAACGCCAAGTGCCAAAGTAGAACTAAGCGTTGGAAATTATAACTTTATCCAGGCAAAAACGTCAGTTTCGGGAGGAGTAGCAAAAAATCTTGCTGCAAAAATATCAATCTCTGGTACGCAACGCGATGGTACCATTTGGAATACCAGAGAAGAACGTAAATATAGCGGACAAAACAACCTTGGTTTTAAAGGCCAGTTGTATTTTACCCCTTCAGATAGGTTGCAGATATTGTTGAGTAGCGATGTAAGTGTTCAGCACCCTGCAGGTTACCCATTGGTAATTGCTGGTGTTACGCCGACAGAAAGAAGTGCTTACCGTCAGTATGCTAAAATTGTTTCTGATTTAGGTTATCAACAACCAAAAATTGATCCTTTTTCCAGAGAGATCAATACCAATACTCCTTGGAGACATAATCAATCAATCGGTGGTATATCCTTAAATGTGGATTACAAGATTGGTGGCGGAACATTAACTTCTACTACTGCATGGAGATTCTGGAACTGGGATCCTACGAACGACAGGGATTTCTCTGAACTGTCTGCATTGACCAAATCTCAAGGTAACTCCCGTCATGACCAATATTCACAGGAAATTAGATATGCAGGGAATATCACCGATAAATTAAGTGGTGTAATAGGTGTATTTGCCCTTGCTCAGAACTTAAAAGGTTTGGCCCAAACGGAAGAAGTAGGTAAAGATCAATGGAGATTTGTACAAACCAGCAATACTGGTAATCAGGCACTATACTCAACCCCTGGTTTATTAGATGGCTTTGGGATCAAAACCAATTCGACCATCAAATCGCTAAGTGCAGCTATTTTTGCTCAGGTTGACTGGGAGTTTTTAGCGCACTTTCATGTATTACCTGGTTTAAGATACACCTACGATAAAAAAGATGTGGATTACGACAGGGTAACTTATGGTGGATTGCAAACTACAGATGCCGCTTTACTTGCACTTAAAGCCGCTGTATATAGCAATCAGCAGTTTGCTACCAAAGTAGATAACAATAATCTATCGGGTAACTTAACGGTTTCATACCGCCCTAACACGAAGTTAAACGTTTATGGAACTTTCTCTACCGCCTATAAACCAGTTGGCGTTAACGTAGGTGGTTTGCCAACTACTTCAACCGGACAAGCAGACTTGTCGGTTGCTGTTGTAAAGCCAGAATATGTTCAACATTACGAATTAGGCTTAAAAACAAAACCAGTTAAAGGCGCTATATTAAATGTTACCGCTTTTAATACCGATATTAAAGATTACCAAACCAATGTACAATCACCACAGTTGGGCGTAAACAGAGGTTACCTTGCCAATGCAGAAAAAGTTAAAGTAAAAGGTTTAGAAATTGATGGAACTTATCAGTTGGAAAGATTCTTAACTTTAAATGCTGCGGTAGCTTACCTTGATGGTAAATATGTGAAATTCACCAACGCACCACTTCCTTTAGAAGAAACCGGCCATACCGAATTAGTAAACGGTGTAGCTACCCAAGTGGCATTTAAAGATGCTTCAGGAGGCAGGTTGCCAGGGATTTCTAAATGGAATATTTCTGGAGGTTCTGAATTTAGCACCCCTGGAAATTTAGCAACCAGGGTTGGTAGGTATTTTATCGCCGGCGATGCGAGTTACCGTTCGGAATATTCTTCAAACCCTACTCCATCAAGCGTTTTAAATGTTAAAGGTTATGCTTTATTTAATGCAAGGTTAGGATTTAAATCAGATAAGTTCTCTTTGTTTGTTTGGAGCAGAAATATCGCAAACAAAAACTATTATGAACAATTGCAGGCTGCTGCAGGTAACTCAGGCCTATATGCAGGTGTACTCGGCGATCCAAGAACTTATGGCGCAACAATCCGTTATGCTTTCTAATCTCTAAATTAGTCTTTTCTCTCTTATATTTGGTTAGAAGGAGTGGTGTAATGCCACTCCTTTTTTTAGTAAGAGGCTTTATTATAAATATAGAATTGTCATCCTGAGGGTTAATTTATTGTATAAAAATCAATATGAATGACGCATATCCTTTTTTGCCCAGCTGCTCATTCTTGCCTCGGCTCACCGCCGCCGAATGGCTCTTTCTTTTTGGCATCAAAAAAGAAACAAAAAATGCCGGCTGAAAATTTATTCATTCGTATTATAGTTTTCAGCTGCATTCATGAGGGCTTCGCCGTTTTCTTTTGAAGCTAGTAGGTTGGCTTGGTCAGTACAGCCCGAAAAATTTGTTAGGCCGGATTTAAGTAAAACGGGGATGGGGTGCTGTGGCCTAGCTGGGCGGAAATGTATATTGTTGCAAATATCTTATTAGTAAGCAATTGCAAATAACGTCAATGGTAGCCTGTCGAAGGACCTGTTAAATTTTCCGCAAAGCGTTTCGACAAGCTCTCCGTAAGAGTCCTTTGGACAACCTGACAAGTTCGAATGGAAATCACCACTTATGATACAGCACTTGTTAACGATAACTAAAACTGTAACAGCTTTGTGCAGAATTAAAATTTATAGAAAGCCGATAAAGTCTTAACTTCGGTAAATTTTAACTAAATGAATAAGCTTAAATCAGTTTGTGTGTATTGTGGCTCAAACTTTAACGGCGATGTAGCGCTGCGCAACGCAATAAAGCAATTGGCCGAAACACTTGTAAAACAGCAGATCAGATTGGTTTATGGTGGTGGAAGTGTAGGCGTGATGGGCGTATTAGCCAATGATGTACTCGAGTTAGGCGGTTTAGTTACCGGTGTAATTCCACAGTTTTTAATGGATAAAGAAGTTGGTCATAAAGGGGTAACCGAAATGATCATAACTGAAAATATGCATCAAAGAAAACAGAGAATGGCCGATTTAAGTGATGGTTTTGTTATTTTGCCCGGTGGTTTCGGCACCCTTGAAGAGTTTTTTGAAGTGTTAACCTGGTTACAGCTCGGCCTTCACACTAAACCAATTGGCGTATTAAATGTAAATGGTTTTTACGATCCCTTATTTGCCCAAATGGATATGATGGTGCAAAGTAAATTTTTGAAACCAGCTAATCGCGATTTAGTTTTTAATGAAGCAAATGCCGAAACTTTAATCGATAAAATGGATGATTTTTCTGCCATTCCAGACGAGGTTTGGTTTAGAGAAAGAAATCTGAGTTAAAAATTAATTGTCAAATAACAATAAGCAAATTATTAATTCGCCAGCCGCATAACGCTTGGCGCTAAAAATATACCAAAATGCAAATCATTACCTCCCACGCAGAATTTGAACAATACCTTGGCAAGGAATTAGGCGTTTCTTCATGGCACACCATTACACAAGAACAGATTAATAAATTTGCCGATGCCACATTAGATCATCAATGGATTCATGTTGATAAAGAAAGAGCTCAAAATGAAGGCCCTTTTAAAGCAACCATAGCGCATGGCTATTTAACACTTTCATTAATCCCTTACCTATGGAAAGAAATTGTTGATATCCAAAAATTAAAAATGGAGATCAATTATGGGATCGAAAGTTTAAGGTTTGCACAAGCTGTTACCGTAAACAGTAAGGTAAGATTAAAAGCTAAACTGGCTTCTATTATCAACCTCCGAGGCGTAACCAAAGTAAATATGGCTATCGAAATGGAAATTGAAGATCAAAAGAAACCGGCCTTTAGTGGTGAAGTTGTTTTCTTATATCATTTTGTAAATTAATAGCTTACAATGTAGCGCATTGTTTATCTTTAAAGTTAAATAAGGAAAAACAAATGCCTCATGATCGTAAACTGGAAATCTTTAAGTTTTATTTTAGTTAGTCTCGCTATCCTTTCTTGCCAGAAGAATAAGGCTCAAAACGCGGCCGCCGATTCATTTTTGCCGATGCAGATTGGCAATTTATGGTATATGAATGCTCAATCTTATACCGAAATCAAAGATACTGTTCGCATCAATAAAAAGCTTTTTTACAAGTTTTATTCATTGGTAGGAGGCGATGCGGTGAGTACAGTTTATTTAAGGATAGACGAACAGAATAAATTGATTGAGGGTTATCCCGATAGTCCTTTGAAAACTTATACCAGAGCTGATTTCAAGGCAAAAATAGGCGATAAGTTTTTCACGACAGGAGAAAAGGATGAAAATGATAACGAAGTCACTGTTATTCAAAAATCGGATACCGAAATGACCTTTTCGTTTGATCCGATTTATCACCCAAATTTAAAAGGATACCCATCGCAGGTAAAATACATAAAAGGTAAAGGCTGGGCCGAAAAGTTTAAAAAGCTGAAGATTGATGGTGTAGTTTATCAAAATTAGCCTTTACGTTTATATACTTTTTCATATTGCTCAATCCATTGTGCGGGTGTGATTTTTCTGCTGAGCTCGGTGATTAATGCGTATGGGATATCATCAGGCTTTTTAAAACGGACGCAACCTTTTCCCATATCCAATTTGTATTTAGCGTGTTTAGGGTATTCTGCCTGAAACCATTCCAGTAAATCAGTAAATGCGTATAACCCTAAGTGGTGCATAACAATAAAATTCTTTTGCGAGCCAATATTGATAAAAGGTAAAGCCCGTTCTGGTGTACAGTGGTAACCTGCAGGATAAAGCCCGAGTGGAATAACATATCCCAGCATACCATAGGTAATCTGTTCTTCGAAACCAGCTGGCAGGTTTCCCAAAATAGTATCTCTCAATTTCGAAACAGGCACTTTCCTGTCTTCAGGGAGGCTGTTTAAATATTCTATTGGTGTATTAACAGATAGTGGCATATCACTCTTTATCAAATTTCTTTTTAAACCTACTTACAATTGATGGATTATCGAGTTCCTCTAAGCTGCTCAATTCCAGCTCCAGTGCTTTTGTACTGATCTGGATTTCTATTAACGAAATGATTAACGATATCATAAAAAATATCAAACTCATGGCAAAAAGAATTTCAGCAACGGTATTCCACTCCAAATAAATAAAAAACATACAAAAAAGGCAGCTGGCAAAGCTAAGTACACCAAAAGCCTGCATGTTTTTGATCAATCTTAAGCGGTAACGCAGGTTTTCGATCTGTTTATGTAGCGCTGCATTTTTATCGCCATCCTCATATTTCGATTTTAAACTTCTCACTAAACTTGCCAAGGCCAGAAAACGGTTGGTATAAGCCAGCATAATTAAGCTAATGGCAGGAAACAATAGCGCAGGAATATTGATGGTTAGTTCCATTTTTCGGATTTACCCAAAAATATCATTTTAAATGGATATCTCTCATATTAACCGCAAAGGACGCAAAGCTTTCGCAAAGAGATCTATTATAGCTAAAGTACAAATCCGTATTTTTCATAGCTTTTTCTTTGTGTACTTTGTGGTTAAAAAACTTAGCGCACTTTGTGGTTAAGCTACCGGTAGACCAGAAACCGTTTTGGTCAATACTGTTTTTCTAAAATTAAATTTAAATTGCCACCATGAATATCGAATTCAATAAAAATGAGGATGTAAATAAACAGTTGGTATACGAACTGAAAACCAGACTCAAAAAAATATATTTAGGTGGCGGCGAAAAAAATGCTGCCAAACAAAAAGAAAAGGGAAAGCTATTGGCCCGCGAGCGCATTGCTTATTTAATTGATAAAGATTCTAACTTTTTAGAAGTTGGTGCTTTTACCGCTGATGGTATGTACGCCGAGCAAGGTGGCTGTCCTTCGGCAGGCGTGGTGTGCGGTATAGGTTATGTAAGTGGGAGGCAATGTATGATTGTGGCCAACGATGCTACTGTAAAAGCAGGTGCCTGGTTCCCCATGACCGCAAAGAAGAACCTTCGTGCGCAGGAAATTGCCATGGAGAACCGTTTGCCTGTAATCTACTTGGTTGACAGCGCAGGCGTATATCTCCCGATGCAGGACGAAATTTTCCCTGACAAAGAACACTTTGGAAGGATGTTTCGTAACAATGCCATTATGTCGTCGGAAGGAATAGTACAGATTTCGGCCATCATGGGTGCTTGTGTTGCTGGTGGTGCCTATTTGCCCATTATGAGCGATGAAGCGATGATTGTTGATAAAACCGGATCGGTTTTTTTAGCGGGCTCTTACCTGGTAAAATCGGCCATAGGCGAAGAGGTTGACAATGAAACTTTGGGTGGAGCCACTACGCATTGCGAAATATCGGGTGTTACCGATTATAAACATCCTAATGATCAGGCCTGCTTAGATAGCATCAGGAACATCATGAGTATGTTGGGTACGCCTCAAAATGCGGGTTTTGATCGGATTAAACCAGCAAAACCCAAAGAAAATGAAGAAGAACTGTATGGTATTTTACCCGAAAACAGAGATAAACCTTACGAAATAATGGATATCATTAACCGTTTGGTTGATCAATCTGAATTTGAAGAATACAAAAAAGGCTACGGACAGAGCATTGTTTGTGGTTTAGGCCGTATTGATGGCTGGGCAGTGGGTATTGTGGCCAATCAACGTAAAGTGGTGAAGTCGAAAAAAGGAGAGATGCAGTTTGGTGGCGTAATTTATTCTGATAGCGCCGATAAGGCAAGCAGGTTTATTATGAACTGTAACCAAAAGAAAATTCCATTGGTGTTTTTGCAGGATGTTACTGGCTTTATGGTAGGCAGCCGATCGGAACATGGCGGCATTATTAAAGATGGTGCTAAAATGGTCAATGCTGTTGCCAATTCTGTGGTACCAAAATTTACCATTGTGTTGGGCAATTCTTACGGCGCAGGCAATTACGCCATGTGCGGCAAGGCTTACGATCCTAGATTGATTTATGCCTGGCCAACGGCTAAAATTGCGGTAATGGGCGGCTCACAGGCTGCAAAAACTTTGCTTCAGATTCAGGAAGCTTCTTTAAAAGCAAAAGGAGAGGTAATTACGCCAGAAAAAGAGGCAGAGTTGTTAAAAGAAATCACCGACAGATACGATAGCCAAACTACTCCATATTATGCTGCGTCGAGGCTTTGGGTAGACGGCATTATCGATCCATTAGAAACTAGAAAAGTTATTTCGATGGGAATTGAGGCTGCCAATCAATCGCCGATTACTAAGAAGTTTAATGTTGGGATTATACAAACTTAGTTTCGATGTGCTGTCAGATGTTACCATCTGACAGTCGGTATTATATTTTCACAAGCTAAATATCAAAGTATTAATATTAAGTATGGATTATAAAAATCATTTTCAAAAATGGATCAATTGGGTCAACAAGCTAACTTAAATAGATGCAGAGTTTCCTTAGCGCAAATGAGAAAACAAGCGTTAGATCTAAAAAGCAAAAGTATATCAGAAGCGAAAAAACGGTCTGTTTAAATAAGATTTGCGCTAAAAGAAAATTTTCGATGTGCTATCAGATGGTGCCATCTAACAGTTAATATTACATAATTTTTTACCACCTAAGCCATCTAAGCACACCTTGGTTTTGAACATAAAAGTGCCTTTGTTTCTTATTGGTGAAAAATAGATGGGAAGTTGAGTGCCCTGTACCGGTAAAAACAATTAATATTATATTTAGTGCATGAAAAATATTTATCTTTTTCTTGTCCTTACACTGTTGCAGATCAATCTCTTTGCCCAAAATTCAGATAAAATTCATCAAAATGCGATCGTAATTGATACGCATGGCGATATTTTATTCAATCAGATCAAATCGGGTATCGATATTGGGAAACTTCAGCCAAAAGGGAATTTCGATTTAGTAAGGGCCAAACAAGGTGGCCTAGATGTTCAGTTTTTCTCCATCTGGTGTGATGAAACTGGGGGATATGCTGTAGCTAACCAGGAAATAGATTCACTTTATAGTTTGATCAAACGGTACCCCGATAAGATCCAATTGATTACAACGGCTAAAGATTTGGAGCAGGCTGTTAAGCAGCATAAATTAGCTGCTATGATAGGGATAGAAGGTGGACATATGATCGAAAACAGATTAGATTATATTGATAGTTTGGCAAAGCGGGGAATGGCTTATCTTACTTTAACCTGGAACAATAGTACCTCATGGTCGAGTTCGGCTGCCGAAGAAACTTCGAGTAAAGTGAAACCCGAAAACGCTGGCTTAAACAGTTTTGGAAAACAGGTTGTAAAACGATTGAATAAACTTGGGGTAATGGTCGATTTATCGCATGTGGGTGAAAAAACATTTTATGATGCCATTGCTGCATCTGCTAAACCCGTAATTGTTTCCCATAGCTGTGCTTATGCTCTAAATCCGGTTCCACGAAATTTAAAAGATGATCAGATTAAAGCGGTTGGTAAAAATGGAGGAGTAGTTTGCATTAATTTCTATAGTGGTTTTTTAGATTCTACTTTCAATACTAAACAAAAAGCTTTCTTTGCAAAATATGATAACGAGCTTAAAACATTGACTGCCAAATATGGTAGAAGCAATGCCATTGATACATTGATTTTCGACCATCAGGCTGATGCTGATGCCACACGTCCACCAATTGCACTTTTGGTTAAACATATTAATCACGTAGTGAAATTAATCGGTATAGACCATGTAGGACTGGGAGCAGATTTTGACGGCGCCGAATCTTTTCCATTAGGTATGAATAGCGTAGCAGATTATCCTAAAATTACAGATGAGCTGATTAAAAATGGATACTCGGAAAACGATATCAAGAAAATTTTAGGAGGCAATGTAATTCGGTTGATCAGAGAGAATAAAGGGGGATGATTTTTGTGCTGTCAGATGTTACCATCTGGCAGGTGAAAAATATCGCACAATAAGTAAATCCGTGTCAGATGGAAACATCTGACACCATGAATAGCTTTAAACGCCAAACACCATGCGCTTTCCGCTTGGCTTATGATGTTAATAAGTAAACTATGTTGACAATGTGCACTTGCCAGCAAATATTTAAAGCGTTAAATTTGTGCTACGATTAATGAATTTCAAACACACAATATAATGTCACAAGAAAACGAACACGTTCAGTGTTTAATTATAGGTTCAGGTCCTGCAGGTTATACTGCTGCAATTTATGCTGCCAGAGCTGATTTAAAACCAATAATGTATACCGGTATGCAAGCCGGTGGGCAGCTTACGCAAACAACAGATGTAGAAAATTTTCCAGGTTACCCGCAAGGAATCATGGGGCCAGAAATGATGGAAGATTTCCGCAAACAGGCAGAACGTTTTGGTACCGATATCCGTTTTGGCTATGTAAGTTCGGTAGATTTCTCTTCAACGCCACATAAAGTAGTGGTTGATGAAATTAAAACCATTACAGCTGATACCGTGATTATTGCTACAGGCGCTACGGCTAAATGGCTGGGTTTACCAAGTGAGCAACAATACAATGGTTTTGGGGTTTCGGCCTGTGCCGTGTGCGATGGTTTCTTCTTTAAAGGACAAGATGTTGCCATTGTAGGTGCTGGAGATACTGCTGCCGAAGAAGCAACATATTTAGCCAAATTATGTAAAACCGTTCATTTATTGGTTCGTAGAGACGAATTCAGAGCTTCTAAAGCAATGGTGAGTCGTGTGTTAGCCACACCAAATATTGTGGTGCATTACAATACTGAAACCCAGGAGATTTTAGGTAACGGTAAAAATGTAACTGCGGTTAAAGTTTTAAATAACAAAACCGGCATTGAATCTGATATCGCAGTAGAAGGTTTCTTTGTGGCTATCGGTCACAAGCCAAATACCGATATTTTTAAAGGTCAGCTGGATATGGATGAAACAGGTTATTTAGCTACCAAACCTGGTTCTACTTTAACCAATATCGAAGGTGTTTTTGCCTGTGGCGATGTGCAGGATATGTATTACAGACAGGCGGTAACTGCTGCAGGTTCTGGGTGTATGGCTGCGCTCGATGCCGAAAGGTACTTGGCCGCTAAGGAGCATCCTGTAGAAGCGTAAAATATTTAATATAATTTTGAAAAGAGAAACCAGCAACGGTTTCTCTTTTTTTGTTAATGTCGTCCTCTCGATTGAAACGCAGTGAAATGTAGAGGTCTATCAACATTGATCTTGTTTCACTGAGATTACAATTCTCTTTTTTTGGAAAGCAATTGCAGTAGCTCTTTTTATTGTTAGTCCTGCTTTACATTTCAAGTCCGCTCCCGATGAAAAATCGGGATTGCGTGCTTTTCATTGCAATCAGGTTTAATTACTAAGTTTCTACTACTATTGAGGGTTGAATAGCGCGGTGCCTATCTTATAGTTGTTATGCACTTTGCAGCCCTAAATAGTTTCACTGGCTGTGCCACTTAAACCCGATCAAAGCGGGATGCCCCCCGATTTTACATCGGGAGCAGAAGCGGGAGCGGGGCTATCATAACCCAAACGCTTCTGCACCTGATTTTCATAAAAGTAGTCGTCATTTCGACTGAAACGCATTGGAATGGAGAGGTCTATCAACGTTGATCTTGTTTCACTGGGCTTACAATTCTCTTTTTTTGAAAGCAATTGCAGTAGCTCTTTTTATTGTTAGTCCTGCTTTACATTTCAAGTCCGCTCTCGATGAAAAATCGGGATTGCGTGCTTTCCATTACAATCAGGTTTAAATACTTAGGTTTCTGCTAAATTTAAAGTTGAACAGCATGCTGCCTGGAATAATTCTTCTACACTTTGCACTCCCAAATAGTTCCACTGGCTGTGCTACTTAAACCCGATCAAAGCGGGATGCCCCCGATTTTACGTCGGGAGCAGAAGCGGGAGCGGGGCTATCATAACCCAAACGCTTCTGCACCTGATTTTCATAAAAGTAGTCGTCATTTCGACTGAAACGCAGTGGAATGGAGAAATCTGCTGTGTAGATTTAGCTTCGCTGAGCACTTCGTGGTTCTCGACTGCGTTGCACTCCGCTCGAAATGACGACTTCTTAATATTAAGATTTATATGCCTTATGTAGTACAGTCAAACGGTTGATCTGAATTGTAACAAGAATGTGAGATTCGGAATCTGGCCATAATCTCTATCTTGGTTCCAACAATCAAATAAATCTATAAAAAATCTAAACACAACATGAACAAAGCATTATCGATTTTTATTGGAGTATTAATCAGCACGAGTGCATTTGCGCAGAGTGATCCTAATCTGGGTATCATACCTGCACCTGTAGCCATTACCAGGGCAAACGGAAATTTCATTTTAGATAAAACAACGGTTTTAGTAAATCAAAGCATCGACGGCGCAAAGATGGCTGATTTATTAAACGCTTTTATCGTTACCAAGGCAGGTTTTGCCTTACGTGAAACTAAAATTACCCAACCTAACCAAAAAGCAATTGTTTTAACATCTGTTGGAGCAGATCAATTGCCAGCTGAAGGTTACACGATTAAGGTCACCCCTAAACAAATCATTTTAACAGGAAAAGGCGCAGGCCTTTTTTATGCGGTTCAATCTGCCATGCAGATGATGCCTGATAAAGTTGCCGATAAAATTACCATCCCGGCAGTTGATATTAACGATTATCCACGTTTTGCCTACCGCGGAACCATGTTGGATGTAAGCCGCCATTTCTTCCCGATCTCTTTTATCAAAAAATACATCGATCAGCTGGCTTATTACAAAATCAATACTTTCCACTGGCATTTAACTGACGATCAGGGCTGGAGACTGGAAATTAAAAAATACCCAAAACTGGTAGAAATCGGTTCTTCACGTAATGGATCGATTATTGGCAATTATCCGGGCAATGGCAATTACCTTACGCCGGTTAAAGGTTATTATACCCAGGAAGAAGCCAAAGAAATTGTTAAATATGCAGCTACGAAATACATTACGGTAATTCCGGAAATCGAATTGCCAGGACACGCTTCAGCTGCAATTGCTTCGTATCCTGAGTTAAGCTGTTTCCCTGACCGTGATACTTTTATCAGCGATAAAACACCATGGGCAGGTAGCAGAAAAGGTAAACAGGTACAACAAACCTGGGGCGTTTTTGATGATATTTTTGTGCCATCAGCCAACACTTTTACTTTTTTAGAAAATGTGTTAGATGAGGTTATCGCTATTTTTCCTTCTAAATACATCCATATTGGTGGCGATGAGGCACCTAAAACCTATTGGAAAGAATCTACCTTCTGCCAGAACCTGATGAAAGAAAAAGGTTTGAAAGATGAGCATGAATTACAGAGCTATTTCATCCAGACGATAGAAAAACATGTAAACGGAAAGGGACGCTCGATCATTGGTTGGGATGAGATTTTAGAAGGTGGCTTGGCGCCTAATGCAACCGTAATGAGCTGGAGAGGCGAAGATGGAGGAATTGCAGCTGCACAGCAAAAACACGATGTAATTATGACCCCAGGATCGATGGGTTTGTATATCGACCATAAACAATCTAACTCTCCTGATGAGCCGGTAACCATTGGCGGATTTGCCCCTTATCAAAAGATTTATGCTTACGATCCGATTCCGAAAGTGTTAACCGCTGATGAAAGAAAATACATTAAAGGTGTACAGGCTAATATGTGGTCAGAATATATTAAAACCACAGCAAAAGCAGAAAATCATGCTTTCCCACGTTTATTGGCTTTATCTGAAATTGCATGGTCGCCGGTTGAGCGTAAAGATTTAAAGAATTTTTCTGAACAACGTTTACCAGCTCATTTGGCCCGTTTAGATAAAATGAACGTTAATTTCTGGGTGCCTACACCAATTGGTCAAAGCGATAAACCTTTAACAGGTGGAGAATTTACAATTGATTTAAAAGCACCTGTTACCGGAGCTAAAATTTATTATTCGATTGATTTGTCACGTCCATCAGAAAATGCCTTTTTATATACCACTCCGGTTAAGATCACCGTTCCACAGGGAGAAAAAAGAGTATTAAAAACCATTGTAATTGCACCAAGCGGTAGAAGAAGCGTGGTTGCTGAAACCGTTTTAAATAACGGAGCGCCTGAAGTTAAAGCAGAAGCAAAGAAATAAATTGTTGCTTTAAAAAGCTAAAATACTTAATTTGGGGCAACCAAAACGTCCTAAATAGAATGAAATTACAGAAATATACATTACAGCATCTCTTGTTAATAACAGGGATGCTGTTTTGTTTTGCATGCACAGAAGAAAAACCTAAAGAAATTAAGACAGAAACTGAAAAAGTGCAGAGAAACCCTTTCCGTTTCTATAAAGATATAGAAGTGAGACCCGGATTAAATTTCGAAATTATAAGCTGGGGAAAAGGGGTTGACTCTATTGGAGGTTATCAGATTCTTATGTCTGATTCTGTTCATAATAATTACAAATCTGCTGCCGTAGATCGTAAAGGTGTTGTGATTGATGCCTGGAATATGGATTTAGACAATGACGGAAATCCTGAATTGTATATTCAGCTCTTAAGCAAAAAAACAGTTTCGGATTTAAATGTTTTTGAATACACGCGTGGCGATTTCAATAAAATCAGTTTCCCTTCTTTAAGTACCAGTCAAAAGAAAGGTTATAACGGTAACGATAATTTTTTTATTAAAAATGGTGACCTGTTCCGTTCTTTTCCGGTAAAAGACAGTGCAGATAGTACTAAAACAATTACCAAGACCTATCAATATAAATTAAGTGGGAATGGTTTTTCTACAAGTGAGGTAAAGTAAGGGTTAAGGTAAAAGGTGGAAGGTAGAGGGAAAGGGTGTGGAGCCTAAAGCGGCGAGGGGACTGCCTGTTACGGCATTTTGCAGTCGGTGTCATCCTGAGCGTAGTCGAAGGATCTTTCATGTTATTAACCATACATTAACAATGAACAACGAAAAATTTTCTATCATCGATCGGATCAGGAGCTTTAAATATGCTTTTAACGGACTAAAACTGTTCTTCGTTAACGATCATAATGGAAGAGTTCATTTGATTGCGGCAATCGTTGCCATTGGTTTATCTTTTTACCTGAAAATTTCCGGCTCAGAATGGATTGCCATTTTAGCTGTTATTTCGGCTGTCTTTATAACTGAGATTTTAAACACCGCAATAGAAAAACTGGCCGATGTGGTTTCTCCTGAGTATCACCCAAAAATTAAAGTGGTAAAAGATTTGGCTGCTGCTGCGGTTTTGGTGGCTGCATTTCTGGCGGTAGCTGTTGGTTTTATTGTCTTTATTCCAAAATTATTTTTGTAATTCGGCCATAGCAGTTCTCGATTCTTCAATCTTATCCTGGATAATGTCATCCCATCGGGCCTGCATTTTATGGTTGCTGCCGTGCTCGGTTTCTTCATCATAGTTACGTTGCATGGTGTCGAAATAATTGCTGATCTGATTGGCGAGTTCAGATATCTGGGCTTTATAGTTGCTTACGGAATAGTTCCGGTTTTTTAATACCCTTTCGGCCTCCAATAATAAAACATACTGAATATCGGCGTGCCCTTGTTCGTGGTGTAAAAGACTTGCCCTAATTTCGGGATCTTTAATTTTATCCCACTTCACCCACGATCTCGTTTTATCAATGCTCACATCATTTTTAAGCTTAATGGCAACTCGATTACGGTAAACAGTGCTGGAGTAACTATATTTCCATGTCATTGCAGTCAGCGCAAAAAACGGCGAGCGCATATCGGCTTTACCTTTAAAGTGTGTTTCCCAATTCAATTGAGTGGGCCCAGAAAAATCCTGTTTAAAAGCAAAAGTACATGGCAGTGCCAGCAAAAATAAAAGGAATATAATATGTCTTTTCACCTGTGTAATTTTAGTTTCAACGCTGGTGAAGCTATCATGATTTAGCTATTCCATCGTTAATGGTAGATCATGATGGTTTCATGTGTTGGTTTTACAGTGAAAAAACCGTGCCTAAAATTATTCGGGAGTAGAAATCTGTCCGCTAATGCGCTCAAATTTCTCGATCAATAAAGCGATGCGTTCTTTTTCCCTGCTCATCACAGCCTTTCTTAATATGGTTGAGCAAAATAACATCCATACAATCGTAATACCCACAGCAAATATTCTTTGGATATAACTTAAGTTAGGCAGTATTTCAATAAAAGTAAAAATAAAGCCTAATGATAACGCTGTTGTATAAAGCCAGTACATCCCATTATATAAGCTGTATCTATTGAGTTGATATGTTTTAAGACTATTGATAAAATCTTTGGGGTGAACTGTAAAATCACTCTTAGAAATCAGTCTGTGATCTCTGTAAAGTACAATGGTACTAGATAGGATGGCAACTAAAAATATAACAATTCCTACGTGTGTAGTCCACGATTCGAAGTGAAAAAATATCCATAATGCAGCAATGGCAATAAAGGATGCCAGCATCCCCAAAATGTTTAAAGCAGATTTTAGCTTTAATCCATTTACTTCTTTCTTCGCTTGTTGCAGCATTTCATCAGCAGAAACCTTAACTTCTACCTCGTGCTTTTGCCACAACTCCTGTATTTGATCAAACGCTTGCATACTGGCTATATAGTTCTGTTAATTTTTGTTTAATGCGGTGAATTTTTACCCTCAAATTGCCTTCGCTTATTCCAGAAATATCGGCAATTTCATGGTATGGTAATTCATCAAGTACCATTGTAATAATTAAACGGTCATTTTCTTCGAGCTTGGATATACATTTATAAAGTAGGGCAACCTGTTCATTTTTCTCTGAAAATTCCTCTATTTTATTTTCTATGATGTTATCTGTTAATTCGTCTTTCGCCTGTCTTTTTTCCGATCTCAAATAGGTTAAACAGGTATTCACGGCAATTCTATAAATCCACGTAGAAATTAAAGATTTGTTTCTGAACTTATCCAGATTTTGCCAAACCTTTAAAAAAGTTTCCTGTAAAAGATCGTTTGCAGCGTCGGTATCGCCCGTATAACCATAACATAAATGGAATATCTTTTTGGAATTTGAATCGAAGATCTCTTTAAATAGCTTGTCTTTTTGTTCCATTTAGGGGTTTATAGTTGCGTTTTAGATGATGATGTACATTTTTTGTTACACCAGAAACCAAAAATAATATATTTTTTGATGCCATTGACTTAAAAATTTTTCACCACAGATGTATACAGATAAATACGGATTTTCACATCTGTGTGCATCCTTTCTATCTGTGATTAAATTATTTCTGCTTTGCCGGATGGCTTAACTAAATGACGTTGATATATTTTTTAATCTCACCTGTTATCAAAATTTGTTACACGCCGTAAATATCGTAGTTTTACCAAATTAAGAGTACTACAAACTTTTTATATTCATGAAAAAAAACAAACTCACGCTTTTCATTTTCTTAGCGCTGATTGCGGGTATTGCATTGGGCTATATTTTAAATGTCAATTCAATCGATGTCTATAACCAGAAAATACTCACCGCCGATGCGAAAGTTAAAAGTATAGAAGTAAGCATCGCCAAAACTACCGATACTGCCAGTATTGGCTATACACAACTTAAGGCCGAAAGAAAAGTAAACGCTAAAATCAAAAAAGAAAACGAAGATATCAGGGAGAAAAAATTAGAATACTTTACGTTATTGAGCGATATCTTTCTCCGCCTGATTAAAATGATTGTTGCGCCATTGGTATTTACAACCTTAGTGGTTGGTGTAGCCAAAGTAGGCGATATTAAAGCCGTGGGTAGAATAGGTGGTAAAACATTGGGTTGGTTTTTGGCCATGTCGTTAATGTCGCTGGTACTGGGTATGATTTTAGTAAACTTATTCGAACCTGGGAGACATATGAAGTTATCATTGCCCGATCAATTGGTAAATACGGGTATCCAAAAAGCATCGATGAGTGTGAAAGATTTTATCGCACACGTTTTCCCAAAAAGTATTGCTGAATCAATGTCAACCAACGAAATTTTGCAGATTGTTGTATTCTCTTTATTCTTTGGCGTTGCCACAGCAGCTATTGGCGATTTAGGCCAGATTGTGATTAAAGCATTCGATGCCATTGCGCATGTAATCTTAAAAATGACAGGTTATGTAATGAATTTTGCACCATTGGCTGTTTTTGGAGCCATGACCGCCATTGTGGCCAAACAAGGTTTGAATGTACTTAATACCTATGCCATATTTATAGGCGAATTCTATTTGGGATTAGCCATACTCTGGGCAGTATTAATTTTCTTAGGATTTTTGGTGCTGAAGAAACGTATTTTCCGTTTGGTAAACGATATGAAAGAGCCTGCGCTCTTGGCTTTTAGTACAGCAAGCAGCGAAGCCGCTTATCCAAAAACAATGATGCTTTTAGAGCGTTTCGGCTGTAAAGATAAAATTGTAAGTTTCGTACTGCCATTGGGTTATTCATTCAATTTAGATGGATCAATGATGTACATGACCTTTGCTTCCTTATTTATTGCACAGGCTTACGGTATCCATTTGGGTTTCGAACAGCAAATTTCTATGCTTTTAATCCTCATGTTAACCAGTAAGGGGATTGCTGGTGTACCAAGGGCATCATTAGTGGTAATTGCTGGTACAATTGCAAGTTTCAATATTCCTGAAGCAGGATTAGCTTTGTTAATTGGTATCGATCCGTTATTGGATATGGGCCGCTCTGCAACTAATGTTGTTGGAAATAGCATTGCAACAGCAGTGGTAAGTAAGTGGGAAGGGGAGCTTAAGGAGTCGTAAGTCTAAAGTCGGTAGTCTTGAGTCCTATTGTCTCATTCAATCATTCAACAATTCTCTCATTCAATAATTAAATATTCACTCAATAATTCAACATCAAGTGTCAAGTAGAGGAAAAAAAATATTCTTAGCCATTACCATTATCGTTCCGATGATCATTTATTGTTACATCTATTATAAACCGATTATACAGAATGCGCCTTTCCGCAAGGATGATTTTGTGTCAATGCAGTATAGTTATGGTTTAAAAGATACTTTGGAAAACACATACGATTCAAAGACCGGCGTTTATCAGTACGTAAATAATAAAGACTCAGTAGTTACCAAAAAATTCTTTTTAAAGAGCAATGATGTGTTATACATGCATAGAAAGGCAAACGAAATCGGCCTTTGGAATTTTCCGGATACCATTGGTAAAAAAAGTGATAAATCCAGGTTGGTACCGCGTTATGATATAACTTTCAATTATAAAAAGAAGTCAAAACACGTAACCATTTATGGTGACTTTGATGGCAATCCAAAATTACTGGATGCAGCTGTTCAAATGAGAAAAATCATTCAGGAAACCTTATTACAAGCCGAAAAAAGAAGCGGGAAGTAGGTGAGGGTAGTCCGAAGTCGAGAGTCCAAAGTCCGAAGTCAACTTACCTTTAAATCAGTCTGGAGCTGAGTTGTCTATTAATTTTCGTATAACTATGAATAATTCGTAGATATGAAAACGCTTTAACATTTTTTAACGAAGAGAAGGTGAGAGATGTAAAATGGATGATGGGTAATGGGATGATACGTATTTAGTCGCGAAGACTCATAAACTCATAAATTCTTCTCGATATGTCATCCTGTCCAAAGGACTCCTGTGGAGAGCGGAGTCGAAGGGATCTGCCGCGGAGCTTCAATAGCATACAGGCAAACGTTTTTTACGATTTGGAAATGAACGGCTTGTGGCTTTAAATCTATCGGTTGGTGTCTCACCGACCGAAGCCTAGCCTATTGCAGCGAACATTTATATTGGAGCACAGAGCCAGTACAAAACATCGAATTTCTTCCCGTTTTACGCTTCGCTTCCTCGTACTTCGTTACTGCAGGGTAACGCTTCAACCGGGGCTACTGGGCCAAAACAGCATTTCATTTTCGGGGTTGCAGCGTGCAGAAACCCTTGTTCTTAAACCTGATTGGAGCGAACACGAAGAGCAACGAAGTAAAGCGAAAAGCGGGACTGAAGCCTGCCAAGAACCACCATCTCTTCATTTTCAAATAATAATTAAACATCTACTAGCATACTATTCCCTAGGTTTAGCCTAATAATTATCGAGCCGTGATTTTCGAAAAATGCAATTAACATAGTGGTCAAATCGATCTTGAAATCCTTAAATCCTCCGAATCCTGATGCCGTATGATTTTAGTGAAAAATATTTTCGATATGTATTTGTGTGTTAATTGAATTTGTTCTATATTTGCACCTCGTTAAATAAAAATTAAAAAACTAATATTTAAACAATGTACGCAATAGTAAATATAGCAGGGCAGCAATTTAAAGTTGCTAAAGACCAGCACCTTTTTGTACACAGATTACAAGGAGATGAAGGCGCTAGTATTGAATTTGATAATGTATTGTTGGTTGACAACGGTGGTGCAATTACTGTAGGTGCTCCTGCAGTTAAAGGTGCTAAAGTTTCAGCTAAGATCGTATCTCATTTAAAAGGTGATAAAGTAATTATTTTCCACAAAAAACGTAGAAAAGGTTACAAAAAGAAAAATGGTCACCGCCAGTTTTTCACTAAGATTCAGATCTCTGACATCACTCTATAATTAATTGTTAACCCAATAATTCGCTTTTTAGCGAGTTACAAAATATAAAATCATGGCACACAAAAAAGGAGCCGGTAGTTCGAAAAACGGACGTGAATCGCATAGTAAGCGTTTAGGTATTAAAATTTTCGGTGGGCAATTAGCTATCGCTGGAAACATTTTAGTACGTCAACGTGGAACAAAACACCACCCTGATAAAGGTGTTGGTATTGGTAGAGACCACACTTTATTTGCTTTAGTTGATGGTACTGTAATTTTTAGAAAGAAACAGGATAACAAATCTTATGTTTCTATCCTTCCTATCACCGAAGCTGAAATTGAAGCAGCAGTAGCTAAAGCACCAGTTGCTAAAAAAGCGGTTGCGAAAAAAGAAGTTGTAGCTGAAGAGGCTGTTGAAGCAGCACCAGTTGCTAAAAAAGCACCTGCTAAAAAAGCAGCTAAAAAAGACGAAACTACTGAAGAAGCTGCACCTGCAGAATAATTAGTAACAAAGTTATAAAGGAAAGTCCCGGTGAAAATCGGGACTTTTTTGTTTTTTATATGGTTCACTGGTTCATTAGTCGTTCGTTCATTGGTCAAATCGGTTAATTGGACGAAGCAATCTTAACGCGATCACTTTATTATAGTTTTTCACCATATAAGGAATGTAAGAACATATGGGGCATTGAGCTTATATGTAACTTATGTGTCTCTTATAGGGTTCAGTTTTTTTGCCGTTATATCATAAAGGTACTAAACTTTGTGTTCTTTGTGACTTGGTGGTTAATCTTTTCTCTGCTGTCATTAATATTGATTTTTTTACAATAAAATACCTTTTAGGGTGACACATTGAGTAGACCGATTAATCGACGCCAAACCCAAAACGCCCTACGCTAAACTCAACTTAATTGTTAAAGCCTGTTAAATAACAAAATTTAACAATTCATCGCGATACATTCGTATATCATTATTAATTATTTGCGATGAATTTTAAAATACTCAGCTTATCAGTTTTTTCTATTATGTTAGTCGGCTTTTCGGTTAAAGCACAAGATGTAGAAGAGAATATCCGTATGGTGCAACCATTTAAGGCCGATGGCGTATCGAACGAGTGGAACGAGCCGCTTAACCAATACAATGATGCCACCAAACTGGCCTTTGCGCTGGCCAACGACGACAAAAACCTGTATATCATTATCGAATCGTTAGATCTGCAAACCACTTTTAGTGTGCTAAGAGGTGGCATTACCTTAAATATCAACACTGAGGGTAAAAAGAAAGACGGTATTAAGTTAACCTTTCCTTTAATGGAAAGACCTCCCATGTCGAAAGAAGGAGAGGAGCACCGTGAGCATACTCCTTTATCGCCAGATGGGGCCACACAAGATCCCGTAGTGATGAATAAAAGTATTCGAGTTTCTGGCTTTAAAAATATTGCCGATGGTGAGTTGCCAGCGATGAATCAGGACGGTATCGAAACCGGAATGAGCATTCATCCCAATAGAGATCTTATTTACGAATTAAGCATTCCGTTATCACAATTACAGGTAGGATTAGACCTTAAAAAGCCATTGGCGTACAATATCAAAATTAATGAGCCGAATAAATCTGGCTTTAAAAGAGAAGGTAAGCCTGAAGGTGCAAACGGTGGTAAAGGCAGATCGGGTGGTAGAGGTGGAATGGGAGGCGGGGGTATGGGCGGTGGTGGCCGTGGCGGTATGGGTGGTGGAAGAATGGGCGGAGGAGGTCAACGACCACCAGAAGGCGGAGAATCGGTATCTAAATCCTCAGACTTTTGGATCAAGTATAAGTTGGTAAAAAGTTAAGTAAAATATATAGAGTACGTCATCTCGACTGAAGCGCAGCGAAATGGAGAGATCTTTAGATATAGATTTAGCTTCGCTGAGCCTTCGGGTTCTCGGCTTCGTTGCTCTTCGCTCGAAATGACGAATACCTTAATACTCCCTAGCCATTAACTGATCGGTAAGCGTTAAAAGATTCGCTTTGTGGTCATCGCTTACGTTAATCTGCGCAAATACAGCTAAAGCTTTGTTGAGGTAATTGTTCATGCTTTCTTTAGCGATATCCTGAATATCCAAAGTATCGTATACCTGGCGAACAGTATCTACTTTTTCCTGCACATTAAATTCTTTGTAGCCTGTCCAGGTATCTAATGATGCCCTGGTTTCTCCATCAGCAAGTTCGAAAGCTTTTAACAGGAGGAAGGTTTTTTTGTTGGCAATAATATCACCACCTACCTGTTTTCCGAATTTTTCAGGATCAGCATAAACATCTAAAATATCGTCCTGTAACTGAAAAGCGATGCCGATATTTTCGCCAAACTGATAAATTAAATCTGCATCTTTTTCTGAAGCTCCCGCTATAATGGCACCAAGTTTTAAGGCGCCGCCCAAAAGCACTGCTGTTTTTAACCTGATCATGTTGATGTATTCTTCAATACTCACATCATCGCGGCCTTCAAATTCCATATCCAATTGCTGACCTTCGCAAACGCCCTGTGCGGTTGCATTAAAGGCATTCAACACCGGACCTAGAAAAGCCGGATTCACCTTCGCAAGGTTTTTATTAGCTTCCACCATCATCACGTCGCCACTTAAAATGGCAATATTGGTGCTCCATTTTTCGTGTACGGTGGCTTTCCCTCTGCGGAGTGGTGCATTGTCCATAATATCGTCATGAACAAGCGTAAAATTATGGAAAATCTCAATGGCCATGGCCGCATGGATTGATTCGTTTGCATCTTCACCAAACAACTCTGTCGCCATTAAAACCAATAGTGGCCTTATCCGTTTCCCACCCAGATTAATGATATAAGTAATCGGATCGTAAAGCTGTTTAGGGTGATCCGGAAACTTTAAATTTTGTATTGCAGTATCTAAAATTTGTTGTAATTGTTCTGTAGTATGCATTGTAATTATTGCGTAAACACTGTGTTTAAGGCACAATTTTAAATTTTTAATCTGGAATTAAGGTGAAATCGATCTGACGTTTAGAAAGATCTACTTTTTTTACCCTGATCATCACTTCGTCCCCAAGCTGGTATTTTTTCTTTTTGCGTTGGCCTACAATACAGTAGTTTTTCTCGTCAAGCACATAAAAATCGTCTGATATGTCCCTTAAACGAATCATGCCTTCACATTTGTTCTCTTCAATCTCTACATACATACCCCATTCGGTAACACCCGAAATAATCCCTTTGTACTCCGTACCAATATTGTTTTCTAAGTATTCGGCCTGTTTGTATTTAATAGAAGCACGTTCAGCATCTGCAGCTCTTTTCTCCATTGCCGAAGAATGGACAGAGGCTACTTCGTAAAACTCCATATCAGCAGATTTACCTCCATCTAAATAGGTCTGTAAAAGCCTGTGCGCCATTACATCCGGATAACGGCGGATAGGAGAAGTAAAGTGAGTGTAATATTCGAAAGCAAGGCCATAATGACTGGTTTTTTTAGTAGAATAAATCGCTTTTGCCATAGATCTGATGGCCAGCGAAGTTAGAATATTCTGTTCTTTCTTGCCTTCTACATCGGCCATTAAATTGTTCAGCGATTTGGCAATTTCTTTATCCGATTTGGTGTTGATTTTATAACCGAAACGGGAAGCAAATGTTGCGAAAGTATTCAGGGTTTCCATATTTGGCGAATCGTGCACACGATAAACAAAGGTCAGTTTGTCTTTTCCTTTAGTTTTCTTGGCTATAAACTCGGCAACTTTACGGTTGGCCAAAAGCATGTAATCTTCAATCAGTTTATGGGCATCTTTACGCTCTTTTACATAAACACCAATTGGTTTGCCAGCTTCATCCAGTTTGAATTTAACTTCTGTACTTTCGAAACTGATGGCCCCGTTTTTAAATTTACGGTCGCGAAGAATATAAGCCAGCTCATTTAGTTTCAATATTTCTTGTGCATAATCACCTTCTTTATTCTCGATTACTTCTTGTGCTTCTTCATAACTAAATCTTCTATCAGAATGGATTACCGTTCTGCCATACCATTCTGATTGAATATTGGCCTGCTCATCCAGTTCGAAAACAGCTGCAAAACATAATTTATCTTCATGTGGACGTAACGAACATACACCATTACTCAAACGCTCTGGCAGCATCGGAATTACACGGTCTACCAGATAAACTGAGGTGGCACGGCTGTAAGCTTCTTTATCGAGATCTGTTCCCTGAATTACATAATGTGAAACATCGGCAATATGAACACCAATTTCGTGGTTTCCGTTAGGGAGTTTTTGATAAGAAATGGCATCATCGAAATCTTTCGCATCTGCCGGATCTATGGTAAAGGTTAATACGTTTCTAAAATCTTTTCTTTTGGCAATTTCTGCTGCAGGGATTTCTTCAGAAATGGCATTGGCTTCGCGCTCTACCTGTGGTGGAAATTCTAATGGAAAACCATACTGTGCTAAAATGGCATTCATTTCGGTATTGTTCTCGCCCTGGTTGCCCAGTACATGTTTAACAATCCCGATCGGATTTTTTGCACTTTCAGGCCAATCTGATAGGGTTACCAATACACGCTGACCGTTTTTGGCTTCGTGGGTATCGGCTAAAGGCACAAAAATATCGTGCATCATTTTTTTATCATCTGCAATTACAAATGCAAAACGATCTGATATCCTGATTACACCTGTAAAATCTGACTTTGCTCTTTTAATGATTTCGACAACTTCACCATCGTTTTTACGACCGCTTTTCTTTGCAAAAACATAAGCCTTTACGGTATCACCGTGCAATGCATTTTTAAGTTTTCGTGGAGCTACAAAAACATCTTTCTCAAATTCATCTTCCGGAACAATATACGCTGAACCATCGGCAGTCATATCAACGGTACCGATAATAAAGTTCTGCAGCTCTTTGAGTTTAAATTTACCTTTTTCCGGTTCTAAGAAAATGCCAGTACTTTTCCCTTCTTTTAAGATCTCGAGAATGGTTTCTCTTGATTCCTGATCGTTCAAATTTAATTTGGCCGAAACCTGCTTGTAATTAAGCAGCTGATTATTGTTTTTTTCAAAAACATCACTAACCAATTGATTCAGAACTAATTTTATATTTGCCGATTTTTTCTTTGCCATATGCTAAACTGAATTTACCGAAGATACAGAAAAGATGAGCAGGATGGAAAATATAGGGGATAATATGTAAAATGGATGATGATTTTAGTTCATTGGTTCATCGGTCATTGGTTCATTGGTAAAGCAAATCGGCTACTTGCTGGTTGTTAATAGCTCACTGTTGATAGGCCAAGATGGGTTAGCGAAAATTGCTATTGACTATCTACGATTAACCACGAATAAAATAAATAATATTCAAGATTAAACCTTATTTCTAACCCTCATTCCATCTTATGGACTATGGACTATGGACTATGGACTATGGACTATGGACTATGGACTATGGACCAACCTGATCTCTGCATAAGTAATTTTCTTCCGCTCGGCGGTATAGCTCAAATGGATGTTGCCGCTTTTATCCTGAATAATGGCTGGATAGCTGTATTCGCCCTTAGCATGGCTTTCGAGTGTGTATATATCCTGCCAGTTTTCACCATTGGTTGATATGGCCAATTTTAATACTGATCTGCCTTCCCACCAGTTTTTGCCTGCTGTTAACGGATTGTAAACCAGTAATTGCCTGCCATCATTTAGGGTTACGGCATCGCTACCAGAATTTGGATTAGGTAATTGAGTAGCCTTCAGTTTTGACCAGGTTTCGCCATTATTTTTCGACCAGCTTTCTACAATCACATTTTGCCTGCTTCTGCATAATAACTGTAATCTCCCATTTGGATAGGTCAAAATAGAAGGTTGGATTACGCCAAAAGTATCACAGTTGATAGTAATCTTTTTCCAGTTTTTACCTTCCGCATCTGATTTTTCAATGTGGATGGCCCATGTTTTTTCATCTAAACTTTCTGTACTTGAGGGATATAGAATTGTTCCATTTGATAATTGGATAGGTTTGTTTTTGATTGGTCCTAGAAAATCTTTAGGCAATTTCTGTGCTTTAGACCATGTTTTGCCATTGTTAACAGATGTTTTATATTCTGCCCACCAGGTTCTTGGATTTGGACCGACCTTATAGTGTAAAAATAAAGTGCCGTTTTTTGTTTTAAAAAGCACAGGATTCCAGCAGGCAAATCTGCTGGAATCGTTTATTCTCCCGTTTGCGATTTCGATCGGTAAATTCCATTGTTTGCCGGTTTTTATTGATGACCAGATTACTACATCTTTACTGCCTTCGTGTTTACCGCCAAACCAGGCGGCCATTATTTTCCCTTTACCCAAATCAACCAGGGTTGAGGCATGGCAGGACTCGAATGACGCCTTTTCAAAAATAGTAGTCGATTGAATGATTTCTACTTTTTGTGCGTAAATATTTAAAGAAAGAAAAAACAGTGTAAAAGAAATTGAAAGATTTCTAAGCATTTTTTATTATTGATGTCCTGGAATGGCCTCGATCAGTTTTTGGGTATAAGCTGCTTTTGGAGCATAAAATATCTGTTCGGGAAAACCCTCTTCTTCAATTTTTCCTTTGTTCATTACTAAAATGCGGTCTGAAATATGCTTTACAACCGCCAGATCATGAGAAATAAAGATATAAGTGAGTCCGAATTCGCGTTGGAGATCTTTGATGAGATTTAAGACCTGCGCCTGAACAGATACATCTAAAGCAGATACCGATTCGTCGCAGATGATAAATTTAGGTTGTAAAGCCAAAGCCCTCGCAATCACTACACGCTGCCTTTGTCCGCCACTAAATTCATGCGGATACCGGTTAAAATGCGCTTCTTTTAAGCCTACTTTATCAAGCAATTCTAATACTTTTTTTTTACGCTCGCTATCGTTACCGTATAATTTATGCACCTGTAATGGCTCTAAAATTGATTGACCGATACTTAATTTTGGATTTAATGAAGCGTAAGGATCCTGAAAAATAATCTGAATATCTTTCCTTAATTTCCTTAAGGCTGTTTTGTTGGTGTGTGTAATGTTTTCTCCATTAAAAATGATTTCACCAGAAGTAGGCTGAATCAATCGTAAAATGGTACGGCCAAGAGTGGTTTTTCCACAGCCCGATTCGCCAACCAGACCTAATGTTTCACCAGGAAAAACCTCAAAATTCAATCCGTCAACGGCTTTTACATAATCGGTTGTTTTACCGAAAAGGCCATTGTGGATAGGATACCAGGTACATAGGTCTTTAATCTGAAGTAAGGGTTTCTGGGCGTAAAGTTTCGCTCTGCGAGCGGCTATTTCGATTGTTGTTAACTGGTTTGAAGCTTGTAAATGTGCTGAAGCATCATCAATTTTTCCTGTAAGGAAATCGGCCACCACCGGTAATTTTTTTAATTGTAGACTAGGTAAGGGGCGACAGGCAAGTAAACCTTTGGTGTATGGATGTTGCGGATTTTCGAAAATAGATTTTGCCGGACCTTGCTCTACGATTTCGCCTTTGTACATTACAGCAACTTCATCGGCAATTTCATTTACTACACCTAAATCGTGCGAGATAAAAATCATTGCCATATTCCGTTCCTGTTTCAGTTTTAACAGGAGCTGTAAAATTGTTTTTTGAACGGTTACATCTAATGCCGTAGTGGGTTCATCGGCTATTAACAGTTTCGGATCGCAGCTTAAGGCCATGGCAATCATTACCCTTTGCTTTTGTCCGCCTGATATTTGATGTGGATAACTATCAAATATTTTTTCTGGTCGGGGTAATTGCACTTCATTAAACAGTGCAATGGTATGTTTTTTGGCTTCCGCTTTATCTACTTTTCGATGCAGCATAATGGCTTCTGCCACTTGGTATCCGCAGGTAAAAACGGGGTTGAGCGAAGTCATAGGTTCCTGAAAAATCATTGAGATCTGGTTTCCCCTGATCCGGCGGATTTCGTTCGAACTGAGATTGAGCAGGCTAATGTCTTCAAAATCTATTTCTCCGGTAATTTTAGCCGAACGTTCATCATGCAAGCGCATAATAGAGAAGGAGGTAACTGATTTTCCAGAACCGGATTCGCCAACAATACCCAAAATAGTTCCTTTCTTTACATTAAAACTGATCTGTTTTACAGCTTTAAACCAGGTTTTCTCATCCTGGTTATAAAAATCGATATTTAGGTTTTCTACGTTTAGCATCAAATTTTTGAAATAATAAGCTCATTTGAACCTGTTTCCAGGCTATTGTAATCATCTAAATGGTAGTGAGAGCCAACTGGCGTTTCATCCTGTGCTAAGGAAAGTAGCTGTTTTGCAAGGGAAATGAGTCCTGCTTTATTCGCATGAATTTGGATTTGATTTTCAATAATATCTGTTTTAAGAATAAACCCGTCAACCCAGCTAGATTGCAATCCTACCTCATCATCATCATATTTTGGGATTTCCAACTTTACTTCGATCATCATTTAGGTTACAATTGTAATGTTTTCTGTCGAAATTATATCCATTCCTTTAAATTTTAGCAGTACCTGAGCAGTAGTAATTACATCTTTCTGGCAATAGGTAACAATTCTATCGAGATTTTTTTCTTCATAATAAACCTGCCTTACCTGCGCGCCGTTAATATCATCTTTAGGTGTAGGAATATCTAAAATAGCAGCCAGCAGGTTTAACGAAGTAAAATGTTTATAATCACCGAATTTCCAAAGCTCCATCGTATCAATATGGTTTATCTCCCAGGGTTTTTTACCCGAAAGCTGCAGTTGAGCAGGAATTTCTATGCCATTAACCAATAATCTCCGGCATATATACGGGAAATCAAACTCCTTTCCATTGTGTGCACAAAACATTAAAGTGGGCGTTTGTTTACTCAATAAAGCGGAAAACAGTAACAGCATTTCTTTTTCATCGTGGCCAAAAATAGATTTAATGCGCAATGAGCATGATTTGTCCTGAACATTAAAAATTCCCATGCTAATGCAGATAATTTTGCCAAATTCGGCCATAATACCTGCTTTTTCATAAAATTCTTCAGGACTTTGATCAGAACTTCGCTGATAATGTGTTTTCTGCTCCCAAAGTTCCTGGAAATGTGGGGGTACATCTTGAAAAGATGGATATTGAGGTACAGTTTCGATATCGATAACCATTACCTGATTGAGATCTAACGCCTTTAACATAAATAGATAGTTTCAGTTAACAATTTACAATTTTCAATTCAAAATCTTCTATGCAAACAATTAAACATTACAACTAAAATTTTATAAGTTTGGTTTATGGCGAAAAGTAAATTTGAGCAATCTTTGGAAGATGGCGCTCACCAACAGCTTCAAAGTTTAATAGGTACCTGGAATGGAATAACCAAAACCTGGTTCGAAAAAGATGTGCTGGCAGATGAATCTCCGGCGGAAGCAAAAATTACTTCAATTTTGGGTAAGCGTTTTATTTCTATTGATTACCAGGGAAGTTTGGAAGGAAAAGCTTTTGAGGGCAAAATGATTATCGGTTTTGATATTCCTTACCAAAGATTTACAACAAGTTGGATAGATAGTTTCCACATGGGTACGCAGATTATGCTTTCGAGCGGTGAGCCTACAACAAAAGGTTTTTCTGTTTTTGGCGAATATGGCAATCCGGAATATGGCGAACAGCTTTGGGGCTGGAGAACAACGCTTGAAATAATTAACGAAAATGAAATCGTATTAACGGCTTACAATTTTTCGCCGGAAGGGGAAGAAGCTAAAGCTACCGAAACGATTTATAGAAGAAAATAATTTAAACCTATCAGGTTTTTAAAACCTGATAGGTTTCTTATCGACTAAAACAACGAAGGCGAAGCCTGATTGGCCATTACCGGGATTTTTAAATCGGTTCCTACAGCTTTATTCAATTTCTCTGTAAAATAAGCTGAAAATAATGGAGAAGATAGCTCAACATTCTGGTGCACAAAGAAATACAGGTTTTGTAAGCCTTGTTCTTTCCAGCTTACAATTCTCTCAATCCAGTCGTCTAAGCGCTTTTTATCTATGTCATCATCATTTGCGCCAACAAAACGCACAAAGGCGGTGGGCGAAGTTAAACGCATATGCAGCATATCTCTTCTGCCTGCAGTATCAACAATAATATTGGCTACACCATTTTCCTGAAATAATTCTGCAAATTCGTTGGCAATGGCAGGATTTGAAAACCATTCTTCATTTCTCACTTCAACACCCAAAGGAATTACTTTTGGGAATTCATTGATTACAATTTTTAGCCTTTCAAAGTCTTTGGGTTTAAAGTTATCGTGCAATTGAAGAAAAGCCATTCCTAATTTATCTTCGAAATTACTGATGGCATCACAATACTGTTCTACAGGTTCTTTAACGTTGATCAACCTTTTAAAGTGACTGATGGTATTGGTCAGTTTTGGAAAAAACTTAAAATCTGCAGGCGTTTTTTGCGTCCAGGTGATTACTTGTTCACGGCTTGGCATACCATAAAATGTGGCATTAAGCTCAATAGAATTAAATTGAGTAGAATAGTAAGTCAATTCATCCTTAGTCCCTTTTGGATAAAACCCCTTTAAATCGGCCTTATTCCACTTGGCGCAACCCACATAGGTCTGGAAAGATTGTTTAGGTTTGTTTGCTGCTAAAATTCCTGCTGTTTCAGGTGCATCAGCAGGAAGCGTATAATCTATTATGGTAGGGTCTTCTACTTTACCGAATTGCATTTTAATATGTATTTGTTTAACCGCTAAGTTAATAAAGAAAATTGTAAAGAATTTGGCTTGTGCTGTCGTCACCCTGAATTTATTTCAGGGTCTATCCTACATGAAAGATGCTGATCCCGAATATTCTGAATCAGCATGATGATGCGCTTAGTTTAGCCTAAAAATAAGCTTCTCTAAGAGGTTAAAAACGTAAAAAGCGCCAAGTATAACTTAGCGCTCTTTGCGAAAAACTTTGTGTTCTTTGCGGTTAAACTTAGTAACCCAGAATCTTCAATACCTGCTTGCTGTTTTGTTCTTCTCCAAAAACTTCGAAATTGAAACTTTCATCACGGTTTCTGCGGATCAAAACATGTTTCGGGCTTGGCAATAAACAGTGGTGAATACCACCATAACCGCTCAATACTTCCTGGTAAGCACCAGTGTGGAAGAAACCTAAATACTGTACCTTACGCGTTTTTGGCATAAACACACTGTTCATGTGTGCCTCCTGGTTGTAATAATCCTGTCCATCGCAGGTAATGCCACCTAGGTTAACCCGCTCATATTCAGCATCCCAGTTGTTAATCGGCAATAAGATGTATTTTTGATTTAATGCCCAAACATCAGGTAAATTGGTAATAAAAGAACCATCCAGCATTAACCAACGCTCACGATCATTCTGTTGTTTACGGCCCAATACTTTATAAAGAATACCAGAAGCCTCAGCAACCGTATATTTACCAAATTCAGTAATAATATCTGGTTCCATTACATCATGGATGGCACAGATTTCTTTAATCCTTTTCACAATTTCGTTTACCATGTATTCGTAATCGAAATCGAAAACCAACGAATCTTTAAATGGCATACCACCACCAATATCAAGGGTGTCTAAATCAGGATTGATTTTTTTGAATTTACAATACAGCGTTACGTATTTCTCTAACTCGTTCCAATAATATGGCGAATCGGTAATACCAGAGTTAATGAAAAAGTGTAACAATTTAACCCTGAAATTAGGGTTATGAACGATTTTATTGTTGTAGAAATCAATAATGTCTTCCATACGCACACCTAAACGCGAAGTATAGAACTGCGAATCTGGCTGCTCTTCAGCAGCGATACGGATACCTAAGTTACAAGGGGTATCAATATCAACCTCATCATCAAAAAGATTAAACTCTTCTTTGTTATCTAAAACAGGGATAATATTGGTATAACCATCATGCAACATATCAATGATATATTGTTTGTACTGGTAGGTTTTAAAGCCGTTACAGATAATGGTGGTATCTTTCGTTAACACACCTTTTTTCTCCAGCGCATCAACCATTGGCATATCAAAAGCCGAAGAAGTTTCCAGGTGGATGTTGTTTTTTAAAGCTTCTTCTACAATATGCTTAAAATGCGAGCTTTTTGTACAGTAGCAATATTTATAATCGCCACGATAATTGTTCTTTAAAATAGCGGTTTGGAAAAGAATCTTCGCCTGCTGAATCTTCTTGCTCACCATTGGTAAGTACGTGAAACGTAGGGGAGTACCGTAAGTTTCGATCATTTCCATCAGGTTCAAATCCTGAAAATATAATTCATCATCTATAACATCGAAACCCTCTTGAGGGAAACCAACACTTAGATCAAGAAATTCTGAGTAACTCTGCATTTACTTTTAAATAATTTTTGCAAAAGTGTAATTTTAAATCGAGAATTAAACGGTATTAAGAATATTTTTACTGTAAGGAAACGCTTAGCCTAACTACAAAAAATGCCGACAAATTGTTTTGAATAGAAAGTGAGTTGTTTTATTTTGGTAATGATCTGGAAAACAGGTATTAATAATATATTTAAGTTTTAAGATTTAGAAAGCAGGTTCCTGTTTTTATAGGTTGGGCTTGGCCCTACTCTCCACTTTACTCGTTGCACTCGTGTTCGTTCCGATCAGGTTTAGTTGGCAAGGACCGCGCTGTTATTTAAGGTTTAACAGCGAGCGGCCTGATGAATTATGCGTAAATCATTAATTATTTGATTTTTAAGGCTGTATCATAATATATGAATTGTCATCCTGAGCATGTCGAAGGACCTGTCTAAATGTTCCGGAAAACGTTTCGATACATTCGTCAGGCTCAGTACAGGTTGAGCTCAACATGACAAGTTGGAATGTAATCACAGGTTAAAGTACAGGCTGTGAATCCAAATAAGGTTTTATCCTTTGCGGAGGTATTTGGTTAAAATTACAATAGTTTGTCCTTCAACTTTACCTTCAATCTGTTCGATATTATCATGAACTAATCGGATATTTTTAACTACGGTACCCAGTTTAGCGCTCAAAGTTGAGCCTTTAACATCCAACGTTTTAACCAAAACCACGGTATCGCCTTCAAATAAACGCGTGCCATTGCTGTCCTGATGAAATTCTACAGTTCCATCTTGCTCGTGGTCGCCGGTTTTTTTAGCCCACTCCAAAGTTTCGTCTTCAAGATATAAAATATCCAGACTATCTGCTGCCCAGCCTTCATTTCTTAATCTGCTCAACATTCTCCAGGCAACAACCTGTACCGGGGCAAATTCCGACCACATGGTTTCCGTTAATATTTTCCAATGGTTTGGTGCAAGCTGTTCCGTTTTTTCAATCTGATCCAAGCAGGTTTTACAAACTAAAATACTGTTATCGCTATTGGCATTGCTGGTTGGCGGCACTTCGTATACCGATAAATTGGTTTCAGCGGTGCATAATTCGCATTTATTACCCGAACGGGTCTGTAATTCTTGTGCTAAAGACATCTTGATACTGGATTTTTGGCGAAAGTAATAAAACTAATCGGAATAGATGATTGTAAAAGGGAAGAAGTAAATATAGATTGTCATTTCGTCGGCATTAGAGAGAGCCTGTTTACTGATCATTTGGAAAGCAGGTTCCTGTTTTTATAGGTTGGGGTTAGTCCTGCTCTTCATTTTACTTCGTTGCACTCGTGTTCATTCCGATCAGGTTTATTAAATTAGGCCGGTGCTGCTATTTGAAGGTTGAATAGCGAGTGTGCTTACGCGATAGGTTTTCCGTGTGCTCCCAGCTTCCGTGGCAAAATAAAATGGTTCGTGGAGACACCAATGCTATTAAGTTAAGGAATCAACTTTCTGTTTTACAGATAAAAAGCTATATTTGATCAGCAAAAAACAAACATAAATGAGCATTATTTCAAATAATCGGTTAAGGGAGAAACATACAGTATCT
>Ga0307416_100000050_pt1 | contig 116313 bp, 94 predicted proteins | sample DK1Cmetagenome_2_FD_203821 | JGI IMG/M metagenome (GOLD analysis project Ga0307416, IMG submission 203821) | Maize rhizosphere microbial communities from greenhouse at UC Davis, California, United States - DK15-C-3 | ecosystem: Host-associated > Plants > Roots > Rhizosphere > Soil | place...
CAATATCAACCGAATCTAATCCAGCTATCAACCTCATTAAGCAAAAATTGAACAGCTATTCATAAGAATCTCAAAAACTTAACTTTTGCTGTAAAACAAAAGAGGGTGCCTTTTTGGACACCCTCTTAAATAGAAAGCCCCTTGCCCGAAACTTCCGAAGTTTTCCCTGCGCCCAACCGTTTAAAACTTCGGAAGACCCTGCAGAATAAACCCGATAGCAGCGGCAGCCCCCGGTTTTTCTACCGGGACTACAGCGGATAGCGAGAACAAACCTATATAGTAGTAAGAACCTGCTTTGCTAAAAAATAAACACTCTTATATAGTAAGAATAACCTGTGTGGCCTGAATAGACTTCCGAAGTTATCCAACGCCAATGTCTATTGAAACTTCGGAAGTCAAAAATATTTTATAAATTAGTTAGATGCTTTTGGTTAAACAATGGACTTCTGATTTATTTGGACTGCTATTCCCAAATTTATGCAATGCATGTGGCAATTCTTTGTTTCGCCACGAACAGTTAATTTGTTTAAAATGCTTACACGATCTTCCTTTTACAGACTATCACCAATATGCAGACAATAGGGTTGCCAAGCAATTATGGGGCCGCTTACCACTTAATGCTGCAATGGCCATGTTGTATTTTAGAAAAGGGGCGAAAGTTCAAAACTTAATCCACAACTTAAAATATAACGGCAGAACCGATGTTGGGGTACTATTAGGCAATATGCTGGGAGAGCGGCTAAAAACCCGGGTTCTTTACCAGGATATCAATATTGTTATCCCAGTTCCTTTGCATCGTAAAAAATATAAGGTTAGGGGTTATAACCAAAGTAGCTTTATTGCAGAAGGAATTGCAACACAAATGGGAATCGACATTAGTGAAGATCATCTTATCCGGACTACTCCCACTGAGAGCCAGACTAAAAAAAGCAGGTATAACCGTTATGAAAATATGAAAGATGTTTTTCAGGTAAATTCTCCTCAAGATATAATCGGCAAACATATTTTACTGGTTGACGATGTAATTACTACCGGGGCAACACTTGAAGCATGCGCCAATACACTCTTAGTTATCGGGGCGGCAAAAGTGAGCATTGCAGCGCTTGCCTTTGCAGAATAACCAAGATTATATGGTTTAAGCGCTATTGTAAGTAGCCAAACATTTTTCTAAGTTTGATTTATGCGTTTAAATATTGGTTTAGTGCTTTTAATTTTATTCTTTGGCTCAGCTTGTCGGAAAGGGGAGCGTATAACCACAGATCCGAATGCTAAACTAAATATCTCTATTAAAGAAGTATTATTTGATACCATTTTTACTTCGGTAGGCTCAACTACCAAAAGAATAAAGATCGTTAACTGGAACAATGATGCGGTTAAAGTATCCGAAATCAGATTATCAGGTGGCAATACTTCGGCTTTTAGCATTAACATTAACGGGGAGCAAACGCAGAGCAAAAATGATCTCATTATAAACGGGCGGGATTCTATAAACCTATTTGTCAAAGTTTCTATTAACCCAAATTCAGCCAACCTGCCCTTTCTGGTTCAAGATTCTATCATATTAAATACAAATGGGAATAAACAGGTGATTCAGCTTTTAGCTTATGGGCAGAATGCTGTATTTGTTAACGAATCGACAATTAATGCCAATACCATCTGGACAAAAGCTTTACCCTACATTATTAATGGATCGCTAACCGTTAAGAGCGGGGCTATACTAACCATCCAGCCTGGAACTAAAATTTATTTTCACAAGGATGCCAATTTAAATATTGAAGGAAACCTAGTGGTTAATGGCAGCCTTACCGAACCTGTACTATTTTGTAGCGATAGGCTGGAATATATATATAGCGATGAGCCTGGACAATGGAAAGGGATTTCCTTAAAACGAACGGGATATGGATTGATTAAAAATGCAATCATCAAAAATGCGTCTGTTGGCATTACCTCGGATTCTTTGTCCGTTAACAACAGTCCAAAATTAATTTTAAGCAATAGTATTATTAAAAACATGCAGGTGGCAGCTTACATTGGCTATCACTCAGAGCTGTTTGCTTTTAATAATGTGATGTATAACTGCGGGAATTACTTAATATATGCGGTAGGGGGAGGGAATTACAACTTAAAACAGAATACTTTTGCTGGTTACAACTCAAATTTCCCACGTAAAACTGCCTCTCTGAGTTTTTCAGATTATTTATCGGCAAATGCATATAACAAACTTCAGGTAGATTTAACCAATAATATCATATGGGGAAGTTTAACGAATGAACTGGATATCCAAAAGAAAACGTCTGCAATAGTGCAATTCAATTTATGGAGCAATTTAATCCGATCTACCAACAGTGCTTACAGCAACAATGGCAATATTTTAAATACCGACCCGCTTTTCATTAATCAAGATCTGGAAGATTTTAGAGTATCTCCCGGTAGCATCGTCAGAAAAAAGGGAACTGATTTAAGTACTGATCCATATTTCTTTAATTACCTTAATCAAGATGCAAAAGGAAATACAAGAATTTATCCCCCAACCTTAGGCGGTTACGAGAAATAATTTATTTTTTTCATTTTCTCAAAACAAAATGGCGATAATTTCCGTTTATATATTCGAGAGCGTTAATTTAGATGGTAAGGGTCGATATTTCTTCTAAAGAATATCGGCCCTTTACTTTTTACCAAGATTTTAAGATTGCCGCTCAATTGTTAGGCTATTTTTTTAACATCACTTCAATCTCCAATAAGATTTATTTTTTTAGAATTTAGCATGGGTGCCTATGGCAGCCTGCAGCCCCGCTTTTCCTCCTGCCGTTTTTAATTTATTGATATCAAAATATATAGATCAAAACGGCATCCGTTCACTCGGGCTTAGTTAACAAAGTCGGTATTTAAATATTCGATAAACAAAAAAGCAGCTGCAAATTAATGCAACTGCCCTATTTATTTGTTTTGTTATAAATTATTCTACAGTTACCGATTTAGCTAAGTTTCTAGGTTGATCTACATTACAACCACGCATCACTGCAATATGATACGATAATAACTGAAGCGGAATAGTTGCTATAAGTGGTAAAAAGGCTTCATTAGCATCAGGAATTTCTATACAGTAATCGGCCATTTTCTTCACCTCGGTGTCGCCCTGGGTTACAATTGCAATCACTTTTCCTTTTCTAGCTTTTACTTCCTGTATATTGCTGATCACTTTTTCGTATGATGAATTCTGCGTAGCAATAAAAACCACAGGCATTTCTTCATCAATTAAAGCGATAGGCCCATGTTTCATTTCGGCTGCAGGATAACCCTCTGCATGGATATAAGAAATCTCCTTAAGTTTTAAGGCACCTTCTAAGGCCACAGGGAAACCACTACCTCTACCTAAAAACAAGCAGTTGGTAGAATCTTTGATCTTTTCTGCTACTTCTTTGATCAGATCGTTCGATTCTAAAGCTACCTGAATTTTTTCAGGGATATGATCCAGTTCGGTTAAAAGCTCAATCAATTTTGAAGTGGTAATGGTTCCTTTTTGCTGCGCCATATAAAAGGCCATCAGTGTTAAAACCGTTACCTGGGCAGTAAATGCCTTTGTTGACGCTACACCAATTTCAGGTCCGGCGTGGGTATAAACTCCTGCATGGGTTAAACGTGGGATGGAAGCCCCCGCAACATTACAGATCCCAAAAATAGTTGCTCCACGTTCTTTAGCCATCTCGATGGCCGCCATGGTATCGGCAGTTTCGCCGGATTGCGAAATGGCAATTACTACATCTTTCTCAGTGATAATTGGATTTCTATACCTGAACTCTGAAGCATACTCCACCTCTACAGGTATACGGGCATATTCTTCGATCAGGTATTCGCCCACCAAGCCTGCATGCCACGATGTTCCGCAGGCCACAATAATGATCCGGTCTATATTTTTTAATTTCTCTGCAAATTCTTTGATCCCGCCAAGCTGAACTTTTCCTTCTTCAGGATAAATACGTCCACGCATACAATCTTTAATCGAACGTGGCTGCTCATAAATTTCTTTAAGCATAAAGTGATCAAAGCCACCTTTCTCCAGCATTTCAAGTTTTAGCTGTAACTCTTGAATTAAGGGGGTTTGCACTACATTATCCAATTGTTTAACTAAAAGGTCATTTTTGGTAATCAGGGCGATTTCGCCATCCTTTAGATAAATTACGGTTTTAGTATACTCAATAATCGGGGTAGCATCAGAAGCTATAAAATATTCTCCCGCTCCAACACCAATTACCATCGGACTTCCTTTCCTCGCCACAATTAAACGATCAGGCTGTTCTTTATCCATAATCACGATGGCGTAGGCGCCGTTCACTTCCTGCAAAGCCAAACGAACTGCCTCTAAAAGATCAATATTTTCAATTTCCTGGATTTCTTCAATCAGGTGGATTAATACCTCTGTATCGGTATCGCTTTTAAACTCGTGGCCACGGCTGGTCAATTCTTCTTTTAAGGTGGCGTAGTTTTCGATAATCCCATTGTGGATAATAGATAGCTTACCTCCATTTGATGTGTGGGGATGAGAGTTTCTATCGGAAGGCACGCCATGTGTAGCCCAGCGGGTATGTCCCATACCAATTGTACCAGACTTATCTTTATCTTCGACATATTCTTCTAAAACAGCTACTTTTCCGGCCTTTTTATAAATATTCTGACCACCATCGTTCATCAGTGCAATACCAGCACTATCATAACCCCGATATTCTAATCTTTTAAGACCTTTCAATACAATCGGCCAGGCTTCTCTGTAGCCAATATAGCCTACTATTCCACACATAATTACATCATTTTATTGGTCAAATATATAAAACAAACGTTTGTTTTGCATCATCAGGGCGAAAAACTTACTTCACAAAAAAAAGCAGTTACAAATTAATGTAACTACTTGTCTTATTGCCACTCTGGCCGAGTGAGTGTATAATTTTATTTATATAGTGGGAAGGCACTTACCAACTTAATCACCTCATCTTTTACACTATTCAGGTTAGCTTCATCTTCCGGATTGGTTAAAACCTGGTCGATTAAATCTACAATCTTCTGCATTTCAGTTTCTTTTAACCCACGTGTCGTAATTGCGGCAGTACCTACACGAATACCTGAAGTTACAAATGGCGATTTATCATCGAAAGGAACCATGTTTTTGTTCACTGTAATTTCTGCTTTCTCCAAAGCATTTTCAGCTACTTTACCAGTAATGTTTTTATTTCTAAGATCGATCAGCATCAAGTGGTTATCTGTACCACCAGAAATAATGCCATATCCTTTAGCTACAAATGCTTTGGCCATTGCCTGTGCGTTAGCCGCAACTTGTTTAATGTATGTTCCGTACTCCTCGCTTAAAGCTTCGCCAAAAGCAATTGCTTTAGCCGCAATAATATGCTCTAACGGACCACCTTGTGTACCAGGGAAAACCGCCATATCAAGCAGGTTACTCATTAAACGGGTTTCGCCTTTAGGTGTTTTTAATCCCCATGGGTTTTCGAAATCCTGTCCCATCATAATCATACCCCCACGTGGACCACGTAAAGTTTTGTGGGTGGTAGTGGTTACAATATGGCAATGTGGAAGCGGGTTGGCCAACAATCCTTTTGCGATTAAACCTGCAGGGTGAGAAATATCAGCTAAAACCAAAGCACCGATTTTATCAGCTACTGCACGGATAAAAGCGTAATCCCACTCGCGGGAATAAGCAGATGCGCCGCAGATAATTAATTTAGGTTTTTCGGCTAAAGCAACTTCTTCTAATTTTTTATAGTCGATAAGTCCGGTTTCTCTTTCAACTCCATAAAATAAAGGCTGGTATAGTTTACCCGAAAAGTTAACAGGCGAACCATGCGTTAAGTGGCCACCATGAGAAAGATCAAATCCTAATATTTTATCGCCTGGCTGCAAAACGGCAAGCATTACTGCTGCGTTAGCTTGTGCGCCAGAGTGCGGCTGAACGTTTACCCATGCTGCACCGAACAACTCTTTTGCCCTATCGATAGCAATTTGCTCTACTACATCCACTACCTGGCAACCGCCGTAGTAACGTTTTCCCGGTAAGCCTTCAGCATATTTGTTGGTTAGTACCGATCCGGCAGCTTCCATCACCTGCTTGCTTACAAAGTTTTCTGATGCAATAAGCTCTAAACCATGCTCTTGGCGGTTTAACTCCTTATCAATAAGTTCAAAAATTTGGTTGTCGCGTGTCATCATTATATGAGGTTTGTATTTTTTTTGCAAAAGTAAGAAATTCAAATTTAATTTAGGCCGTATTAGGATAATGCTTTCACATTAAAGTTGTTAAAGCCACTTCCAATGGTTATCTCTACGATTTGTTGCTGCAACATTTCTAAAATAGCCAGGAAATTATAAACGAAATGCACTTTATTCTCTGAATTTTTAAGCACTAAAGCAAAATCGATCTGTTTATTGATATCGAGCAGATTCGCAATAAAGTGTTTTTGCTGTTCAATGGTATATGGATATTGTACCACGGTGTGTTTAACCTCTTCGCTGCGCAGCTCATATTTCTGCACCGTTCGATGGTAAACGGTTAAAAGTTTATAGAGATCCAATGATAAAAGTTCATCCTGGTGACTGGAAGATGCAGCGGCCAGGGTTAAATCGTATGCAATATTACCCCGTTGATCTTGTTTAAACCGTTCCTCTTCAAAAACTTTCATTTCTTCGGCTGCAGATTTAAATTGCTTGTAGGCGATAAGCCTCGCAATCAGATCTTGTTCGGCATTAATTTCATTTCCGGCTTCATCAACCTCAATCCTTGGCAAAAGCATTTTAGATTTAATACGCATCAAGGTTGCGGCCACTAAAATAAATTCGCTGGCCACTTCTACATTTAAAGCAAGGAGCTGATGGATATAGGCCAAAAAGTCGTTGGTGATTTTGGCAATCTCCACATCCTGGATATTAAGTTCATCCCGCTCTATGAAGAACAGCAACAAATCGAAGGGGCCTTCGAATACCGGAAGTTTTATTTCAAAATTCTCTGCCTGCATGTGAAGAGACAAACATAACGAAAAATTTTAGCCCTTAATAATATAAACCCTAGCCTATTAACCACTAAACCCTAAAGTTAATGTCATTAATTTTAGATTTTTACCACAGACGTATACAGATAAACACAGATTTATATTATAGCTGTGTTTATATGGTTAATTTTGCTTTTAAACCCAAAACGGTTTTCCTTAACCTTATCCGCTACCCCATAAACACGACTAAATGCCCATAACCCTATTGTCAATAACTAAAGCCATTTTACCACAAGTACAAATAGAAACTGAGGTTTATCTGTGTGTATCCTTTTTTATCTGTGGTTAATATTCCTTTTGCCTTAAACCTTAACCTTAATCCGCTAAGCCCTCAACGCCAACCGCTTAACGTTCAATAATAAACCACTATTTTTCTCTTCTATATTAAAACAAATTTGCCTTACTTTGTATCTTGTTTTTTACCATAAATTTCGAATGCAAGTAAAAGCTGGCCCCCTATTATCTAAAATCAACTATCCCGCTGATTTAAAGCAATATAGCGAATCTGACTTAGAACAAATAAGCCAGGAATTACGACAGTATATTATTGATGTTGTTAGTGTTAACGGTGGCCATTTTGGCGCTAGTTTAGGTGTTGTTGAATTAACAGTAGCCTTACACTATGCATTAAATACCCCTTACGACAAATTGGTTTGGGATGTAGGCCATCAGGCATACGGGCATAAAATATTAACCGGCCGTAGGGATTTATTCCATACCAACCGCGTATACGGTGGCATTAGCGGTTTCCCAAAGATTTCAGAAAGTGAATATGATACCTTTGGTGTAGGCCATTCTTCTACTTCCATTTCGGCCGCTTTGGGTATGGCGGTGGCTTCGCAGTTAAAAGGCGAAACCGATCGGCAGCACGTGGCCGTTATCGGCGATGGCGCCATGACAGCTGGTTTAGCTTTTGAAGGATTAAACCATGCTGGAATCGAAAACAGTAATGTGCTTGTGATCCTGAATGATAACTGCATGTCTATCGATCCGAATGTGGGTGCACTTAAGGAATATTTAACCAGCATCACCATTTCAAAATCGTACAACCGTTTCCGTGATGATATTTCTCATGTACTCACGGGGCTTTCTAAGCTAGGTCCTAACGCACACAAGTACGTTAAGAAAATAGAAAAAAGCATCAAAGGCACTCTACTGAAACAAAGTAATTTATTCGAAGCCTTAAACTTTAGGTATTTCGGTCCTGTTGACGGGCACGATGTAAAACGTTTAGCGCAAACCATAAAAGATTTATCTGCTATTCCTGGTCCTAAGCTTTTACACTGTATTACCGTAAAAGGCAAAGGCTTTGCACTGGCAGAAAAAGATCAGACCAAGTGGCATGCACCAGGTCTTTTCGATAAGATTACCGGCGAAATCAAAAAAAGCACTCCAGATAAGCCGCAACCACCAAAATACCAGGATGTTTTCGGACATACCATGGTAGAGCTGGCTGAAGCGAATGATAAAATTGTTGGTATTACACCTGCTATGCCATCAGGATCGTCGTTAAATATTATGATGAAAGCGATGCCAAAACGTGCATTCGATGTAGGCATTGCAGAGCAACATGCCGTAACTTTCTCGGCTGGTTTAGCGACGCAAGGATTAGTTCCCTTCTGTAACATCTATTCAAGCTTTATGCAAAGGGCCTACGATCAGGTGATTCATGACGTCGCCATTCAAAAGTTAAACGTAGTGTTTTGTTTGGATAGAGCGGGCTTAGCAGGTGCTGATGGGGCAACACACCATGGTGCATATGATATTGCCTACATGCGTTGTATCCCGAATTTAGTAATCTCTTCTCCGATGAATGAAGAAGAACTGCGAAACCTGATGTATACCGCCCAACAAGAAAATGTGGGGCCTTTTGTAATCCGTTATCCTCGCGGTAATGGTGTAATGCCCGATTGGAAACGACCATTCAAAGCATTAGAAATTGGCAAAGGACGTAAGATCTGTGATGGAGAGGATGTAGCCTTATTAACTATTGGTCACGTAGGTAACTTTGCCGTTGAGGCACGAGCCGAGTTAAACAGCGAAGGTTTTTACCCGGCACACTACGATTTACGTTTTGTAAAGCCTTTAGATGAGCAATTACTACATGAAGTATTTGTTAAGTATAAACATGTAATCACTGTAGAAGATGGTTCATTACCTGGAGGAGTAGGTTCTGCAATATTAGAGTTTATGGCCGACCATGGTTATAACGCAAATGTAATCCGTTTAGGTATTCCAGATCAGTTTATAGAACATGGCGAACAGGCCGAGCTTTGGGCTGAGTGTGGTTATGATAAAAACGCAATTGTAGAGGCAGTAAGAAAAGTTGCCATCAAAAGAACAACAAACAGTATGGCAGGATAGAAGTACTCTCATTCCTGGTTATTATCATCCTGAGAGGTCAGTTTTAAAAAAAACATTGGAGTGGAGGCAGCATGTTGCAAGGTATCGTCATCTCGACGGTAGTGTTGCTCCGAGATGACGCCAATTCTAAAATATGTATTGATAGCACAGCGAAGAATCTCAATGATACAAATAAAGATCCTTCCTATCCGTCAGGATGACAAGTGTAAAAAAGAGCTTCAGTTAATGAAGATAACTGAGGCTCTTTTTTATATCATATAGTTTATTAAAAATCGGTATACAAATTCCTAAACGAACTGCGTAAGCCGAAGGTAATTAATCCAGTAGTATTTTTACCTAAGTTGTTGCTTTCTCTCCTAACCACACCGCCTAGTTCTAAGCGCAAATTATATTTCCAATTAACCACACAGGCTACTTTAACTTCTGCATAAAAAAGATTAGTCCGGATACCCTGTGTAGCGTAATTCCCCGTAGGCTGTACGGTACAAGTTAAAATGCATTCTCTTCGCCTTTAACCATATTAATTACCGTCATAAAGATAATCTTTACATCCAGCATCGCATTCCAGTTTTCCAGATACCAGATATCATGTTCCACCCGTTTCACCATTTTATAATTTTCTTTGGTCTCACCACGGTAACCGTTTACCTGTGCCCAACCCGTAATACCTGGTTTTAAAAAGTGGCGCACCATAAATTGATCTACAATACCTTTGTACTGTTCGGTATGGCTCAACATGTGTGGTCGTGGACCAACTACACTCATATGTCCCATAAATACATTAAAAAACTGAGGTAATTCATCCAAACTCGATTTCCGTAAAAATTTTCCAATAGGGGTAATCCGGTCATCATTTTTACTGGCTTGCTTCTTATCACTATCCGCATTCATCCTCATGCTCCTAAATTTAAAACACCAGAAAGGCTCATCATCCCTCCCACTTCGTAGCTGCTTAAATAACACGGGGCCGTTACTTTGCATTTTAATTAACAAGGCAATGATCGGATATAACCAGCTTAATACAAAAAGAATCACTAAACCACTAAATACAACGTCAATAACCCGTTTCTTAAAGCGATTATGTACCTTCTCCAGTGGTTCTGAACGTAAAGAAATAACCGGAAATTCGTTACCCAGATAACTTACAGTATAAGGAGACAGTAGGGCTCCACTAATGTCGGGAATAAACTTTAAACGTACACATTGACGCTCTGCCTCCTCAGTTAATAGGCTCATATCAGCCATACGTTCCGGCGCAATGGTTACGTAAATATCCTTAATGCCTTTATCAACAGCCATTTTAAACTGACGCCCTACCATATCAGAAATCTGACCATTGTGGTCTAAATAATCTTCTGGGACATCATTGATAAAACCATGAAACTCAATATAACGCTGCTTTTCAAAATAACTCGCCAATTGTAAACCAGTGACGTTGTTACCCATTATAGCTACAGATTTAACACCTCGTAAATGATTAAATAATAAAAACTGAAAAGAGGTACCAATAAAGCGGTTTACCAAAAACAAAATGGCCAACATGCCATAAAAAATCACAAGAAAAGATCTCGAGAAATCATTTTGTTTAGAAAAGAAAAGATAGACAGAAAATAAAACCGCATGTAGAACCACACTTTTCCAGGTTCCGCGATAGATTCGCTCAATCCTACGCGACCCATATTCACTATAAAGTCCAAAGCTTGTAGTGCTCACAATCCAGATCAGATTACACACCACAATACAATGCCATTGTAATTCAGAACTTACTGCCTTACCCATATAAGCAGTAAATTCGTAGGCAAAAAAGTACACAATATTGACCATGATCAGGTCAGTGATCGGTAAAATATATTTAAGTATAAATAAGTAACGTGTTTGCATAGGCTTAAAATGAAAACTCAAACATTTATCTATTGTTTTTGTTTTGAATGAATTACAATGAACAAAATTAATGCCTAAATTCTGAATTTAAAATTAAATAGGGTCTGCTGAAAACTCAAAGTTTTCAATTTTACACTTAAACAGAGCTCTTTTAGGTAAAACAGAACCATATACAAAAGGTAACGATAATCAACGGTACTTTTTTGTAAAAAATTTGTGTCTAAAAACCAATTACAAGCTTTTTGAAGGGATACACTCAAAAAGCTTGCATCAAGTTTTGCGAAAATTGACACAAATAGATAAAAATCAACATGTTGTTGTTTTTCAGCAGACCATATTGTAGATGGGATTACCTTTAGATGAGTTGAGATGGGATTCCTTTAATGAAGGTTCGCATATGGAGCTTTATTTTCCAAAGTACAGGGGGGGGCGGTTTGTATATTATCCGGCAGAATTGCTTGCTGACAAGATCTACTGGAGTATAAAATATGCATGTTCTGAGTTCAGGGAGTAACTAGCAGGTTTACGCATCAAGCAAAGCATGAGCAGAAAGGAGAACTGTTGGGACAATGCACTTGCAGAGAGTTTCTTTAAAACGATAAAAACAGAAATGATATACCAAAGCAAAACATATAAAACAAGAGCGAAGGTCAGCTTAGCTATTTTTGAATATATAAGGGGTACGGTATAACAGAAAGAGGAGGCATTCGTACTTAGGTTCTTATCGCCCCTAGAGTTTGAAAACAATTCAATAAATCGTAAAATCGCCGCTTAATAAACACCTAAAGTAATGCTTCTCAAGAAAAAATAATCTGACAAAAACTCTAGTAGATGATTGCAATTCCAAACTCAAGCTGCCCAAAATGCAGTCTTCCGATCATCTACCCCTAAAGGAAAGTGCAGAAAAGTTAAAAAATATGAGAGCCTATATCAACTCTGAGGGAAATAGTATTTGCAGTAGTTTATAGTCTATAGTTCGATAGCTTTTTTTTCAAAACTAATTCTTTAATATCTCCCCCCAACTTTTGAGCGGATCCCTTATATAGTATTGAAGCAACAATACTACATTAACTGAAGCACTAGCATCTATCAAAATGAGATCCGCTATTTTTTTATTTACTTAAGGATTATACCTGATTAAAAATCATGATATATATTTCGGAAACTACTACGTATACCGAAAGTAAACATTTGGGTATTTTCTATCCCTATGCTGCTCTCACGCCTAAAAACTCCAGCTAACTCTAAGCGGAGATTATATTTTGGATTGAGCAGATAAGATACCTGTGCACGCGCAAAATATAGATTGGTCTTTATGCCCTGACCAACCTTGCTTCCATATTCAACAGATCTGGTTAGGTAACTTTTAAAAATATCCCCGCCATAGTTAAGGCCCTCAGGGTCCTTTCCGTATCTCGAGTAAAGTGCTTCCCCCTGAAAATCAAACCGCTTGTAGCTGTAATTTAATATCCCAAGAAATTCCCTGAAATTAGCACCAAAAGGGTGAGCTAATGACTGGTTGTAATTGGAATAATTCGATAGCCTGTCGAAGTGGGCATAAGTATACGGCCGGGCGGTGTTGAATTCAGCAAGGTAGTTCAGCCTCTTCACTTTGAACAGGTCAGATCCCCGTAAACCTGCTTGAACGGCGTATTTATTAGCCCAATAGCCATTGCCAGCGAAAAATTCCTTGGCAGTAAACTCATCAAACATAAACTGTCCATAAAGAGTAGTGTTCTTTAGAATTTCATATTTCAGATTTAAACCAAGCCTCATCTTATCAGGAGAGGTGGTGTTTGTACTTTCTACAGGTCTTAAGAAAATAAAAGGGTGCACGTAATTAAAATCAAAACCACGTTTACCCTCAACCTCTGCATCTGCCCAGGTTACTGCCTGAAAAAATCCTACAGAGAACTTTTTGGTAACATTCCAGTCAACATAATGGGCAGCCATCCACTTTCCCCTATCTCCTAACCTACGATCATCAGTGAGCTTTGGTGCACCCGGATCTAGCATATAGGCGAAGATGGTCTGATATTGCACCGCACCAAGTGTAGCTCTTACCCTAAAAAAGGAATAATTGGACGATACATCAGAAAGTAACATAGAACGGTATCCATCACCGATAAAATTCTTATCATACCCCAAAGAAAAGTTGAGATGCGAATTTGGGGTATAAGACAACAGAGCAGTCACATAGGTCCAATCCTGTTTATCAGCTCCCAATTTACCAGATCCCTGACCGGGCATAACCTGATTGGCTACAATATACCTGTTTATATAATCTGCAAACTTTCCCTGATTCTCAAACCCATTCAGGTAAAAAGAAAATTGTTTCCCAACCGATCCTCCTACCTGAAATCCTCTGGTGTTTAACCAGGTATTACGCTTGCCGCTAAAGTCCCTGCCAATCTGAAAATCTGGTAAAAAATCTGCATATACCTTATAATCCTCACCGTTAAATTCGAGTAAATGTTCATTAAATAACTTTCTGTGCACCCAAGTGCCCCTGTTGTTGGTATCAATACCAATCTTCATCAGAGAATCATATGAAGCTGCAATTTCGCTTTGGTCAGAGTAAATCCCCTTTATAGATGAATGGAATTTACTATCCTGATTATAGATCCGTTGGTTTAGCTTTTGATAGAATTGAAAGTCATATGGGATATTGACATTGGGAGTAGACTGCCCCCAAGAAAGCGTCACAGTAAAGGCCAAAATGGCCAAAAAAAAAATCTTCTTCATCTTATTAATTAACCACATGGTCAAGCTCTTCAAATATAGAGTTCATACTCTTAAACTCAGGCACCATTTTTTTCATGTTTATAACCACCTGCATATCATCATCCTGCTTCGCTGAATTGATCAGGTCAGCAACGTTACTTGCTACCTCATCAAACACGTATTCCCTCACCTTTCCTATCATAATCTTCTCGTGGTGGGTAGGCATCGTATTTTCATTGTCGTTCAATAGTTCTTCATAGAGTTTTTCTCCTGGCCGAAGACCTGAAAATTCTATTTTTACATCCACATTAGGTTCTAGTCCAGCGAGCTTAATCATTTTTTTCGCCAAGTCCAAAATCCTAACCGATTTGCCCATGTCAAAAATAAAAATTTCCCCCCCGTTCCCCATGCACCCTGCTTCAAGCACCAATCGGCAAGCCTCAGGAATGGTCATGAAATATCTGGTAATATCAGGATGGGTAACCGTAACTGGGCCACCTTTTTCTATTTGCTGTCTAAACCTGGGAATAACGGATCCATTCGAGCCCAGAACATTACCAAATCTACTGGTTATAAACTTGGTTGCAGGCCGTTTTTCCAAACGGTTAATATAACTCAATCCATTACTGAAAACGAAATCCCTTTGACTAAGTGAATTATTGAGCGACTGAACGTAAATTTCTGCAATTCGTTTAGAAGCGCCCATAACGTTTGTCGGATTTACCGCTTTATCTGTCGATATCATCACGAACTTCTGCACGCCATATTTTACTGCCTTATCAGCAACGGTTTTAGTACCCAGCACATTTGCCTTAATCGCTTCAGCTGGATTGTCTTCCATTAAAGGCACATGTTTATATGCTGCCGCATGATAAACATAATCGGGACGGTACATATTAAAAAGTTTATCCATCCGCTGTTCGTCCCTTACGTCACCAACAAAGGCCTGATAGTTTTTTGTCCGGTCCATTTCATCCAATTCCAGATAAAGATCATGCAGAGCAGTTTCTGATTGATCACATAATATGATTAAACCAACATCAAACTTTGATAACTGTCTAACAATTTCACTCCCTATCGAACCAGCGGCTCCAGTAATCAGGATTCTTTTTTTGCGGAGCATACTTCCAATTCCTTCAATATCGATGCTTATCGTTTTCCTATTTAATAAATCTTCGATATTTAATTTCTGAATCTGGGCAGGTTGTAATTTCCCATTGGTCCAAGCATTCGCAGGAGGGATGTTTAATACTTTGATATCATGTTCCAGGCAAAGGTCAACAATTACATCTCTTTTTTCTGCAGGAATGGTATAAGATGCGAAAATAATTTCATCTATCTCATGTTTGGCAATCAGATCAGCAAGATTTCGTGCATCTAGTATACCCACACCATCTATTGCTTTGCCAATCTTGCGCTGATCATCATCCACAAATGCAACAATGTACTTGTTTACCTTATCGTCATGGTCAAAGGTTCTCTTAGTAGCCATCCCAGCCTCGCCTGCTCCGTAAATAATGACCTTTTTTTTATCCAGTTTCAGATTTTTAATGTACATAAAAAAGTATTTGATAAAAATCCGGTAGGTAATCAGGAAAAGAAAACTGAACAATCCACCAATGATCAGTACTGTATTGGGGATAAGCGATCTGTTTAGAATACTTATTGCAAATAAATTAATTATAAAATAAAATCCGTTGGAGATCAGGACTGAAAATAATATACGGAAAGAATCCTGCGCGCTTGTATATCTAATTATACCCGAATAGCTCTTAGTAGCCAAGAACGCTATTGAATTAATCAACAACAACAATAATAAGTTAGTTGACAGCTCTGGTATATCTACTGATGTTAGGTTTAAATTAAACTTTAACATATAGGCAAATACCATTGCCCAAGAGCAACACACAAGATCGAGAGCAAAAATAATCCACCGTGGGACGATATTAATTTGAGTAAACAATTTTTTATAGGCTAAGTATGTATGTCAAAGATAAATACAATAAGCAATAATCCTGCCACTCTATGGCAGAAATATTTCTCAGCCACCTCTAAAAGCAGTTGAGAAATATTGGCGTACACAATACTTAATTAATTCCTTCAAACCAAAGATTCCGCGGATATCCATCCTCAGAGGTCAACTGATCAAGTTCTGATCTAACAAGTTCCGCATCCTCTTTAAAGGTAACACCAAACCAGCTGGCATCAGTCTTTACGAGGCTCACAACCCCTTTGCCTGTTTTAATTAACCTATCTACAACTTCAGGAATTAAGAATTCAGCTTTAAGATCAGTGTCATGCCGATCCAAAAAATCATAGTATTCGCCTTCACTCCAATTTACAAAAGAAGGGGTAAAACAGAAGAAATTCATACTAACAGGTGTCATCAAATCCATCTCAATCTCATCGCCATCATTAACGCGGAATGCCTTGTCAGCGCGTTTAAATATTTCTTTTCTCTCTTCTATACCAACAATATAATTCCCTTCGTCTACTTGTATCTCTCCGCGGGTTACCGATCCATGATCACTCAATGTATTTTTCAACTGATAACCCAAACATGCATACTTTCCATCCTCTACTGATTGAGTTAAAAACGCATAAGCTTTTTCAAAAGCATCCAATCCATAAAAATCATCTGCATTGATTACCGCAAAAGGAGCATCAAGCACATCCTTGCAGCATAATAAGGCATGTTGTGTTCCGTAAGGCTTAGTGCGACCCTCAGGCAAAACCCGGCCGTTTCTGAATTTATCCAAGCTCTGGTAAACATACTCAAGTTTCACTTTTCCCTGAAGTTTTGGTTCTATCGCATCCTTAAACGATTCAGCAAATTCCGCTCTGATGATAAAAATTACTTTATCAAATCCCGCTTTGATCGCATCAAAAATCGAATACTCCATTATTGTTTCACCAGATGGGCCAAAAGATTCCGTTTGTTTACTGCCTCCGTATCTGCTGGCCATGCCAGCCGCTAAAATTACTAATGATGGTCTTGGACTACGCATATATTATATAATTGGATAATTTAACTTTCAAAATGATTAACGCCGTAGAGTTGCTCTTATTCTTCTTATAAAGATCAACCAACCTATACCAAACAAGAAAACTCACACAAAAAGAGCGCCATGAAAGATCAATCTCGATAAAGAACAATAAAATACCTTAAATTAACAAAAAAAAACACCCTATACATCAAAAAACCTAAAATTTCAACAAACAAGGAAGCAAACTCATCAAAACAAGACGAACAACTCACAAAAAAAGCTAACAAAAACAGAAAAAAAAGACAAAAAAAAAGATAATTTACCTATCTTAGCCTTATTAGAAGTACATTTTCAATTTTGGCAACAGACTATTATTATAAATTAACAATGAGTTTATTAGAAGAAAGCCAAGTCAAGATACAGTGTCCCAGGTGCAAAAATCCAGAAACCAGCAGGATTAGGAGAAATTTTTTTTTCAAATCGATAGTCCCTTGGCTACCAATCAAACATTTTATATGTTATCGATGTAAAAACAAATTCTATAAACTTTTATAATTGTTTACTCACGCAGGTATAAATCGGTCATTAACCAACCTTTTCTTTCCAATCTCTGATTAGTAAGACCTATCAAATATTGTTTTATTCCTGGCTTGTTTACTAATTTCACAATTTTCAAGGGAAGACTGTGCAATACTTTAAATTAGCAACGAAATATTCAACAAAATAAAATATTTGCTATCAAAATACCTGTAATAGTACCTGGGGAGAACTGAAGAATAAATGGGCATACCAAAAGCGTCTTATTTAAGTATGCCCACAACAGTACATCGATATTATTATAAATAACTTTTACCGAATTTTTCACTTATAAAGCCAGACACTTTCTTTATCTCTTGTTCTTCATTTTTTGGATATATTAACAAAACATTGCCATCGTCAACTATAATAAAATCGTGGAGCCCCTTAATTACCGCTACTTTATCTGCTGGCAGCTGTACAATACAGCTGGAACTCTGCGTGAGATGAACCGATTGACTATTTACAGCATTGTTATCCAAATCCTTTTCCGAAACATCATGCAAAGATGCCCAAGTACCTAAATCCGACCAGCCAAACTCTCCAGTAATTGTAAATACATTGTCGGCTTTCTCCATAACAGCATAGTCTATTGAAATATTAGGAGCTAACGGATAATTTTCATTAATAAATTCATCCTCCATGCCGGTGTTATAAAAAGCCTTCCCTTTTAAGAAAAGATTATATATCTCCGGCGCATGAGAATTTAACGCTTTTAATATGCTTGAGACCTTCCATATAAATATTCCTGCATTCCAAACATAACCACCGCTCTCTATAAACGCCGTTGCCTTTTGTAAATCTGGTTTTTCCATAAACCTGATTACCGGATGAATATCCCCAATCTCAGCGTTAACATAATTAATGTAACCGTATCCAGTATCTGGCCGAGTAGGATTAATGCCTAAGGTTACTAACGCATCATTTTTTTCAGCATAATTCAATCCAAGTTTCACCTGTTCTAAAAAAACAGCTTCATTAAGAATCAAATGATCAGAAGGTGCAACAACAATATTTGCATCAGAGTTTATCTCTGAAATTTTAAAAGATGCATAGGCAATACATGGAGCAGTATTATTTCTGCTTGGCTCTGAAATGATGTTGTCCGCAGATATCCCGAATAATTGTTCTGAGATTAAATTTTTATATTGCGAATTGCTGAGGATATAAATGTTTTCTTTGGGGCAAATCGTTAAAAATCTTTCATAAGTAAGTTGGAGAAGTGATTTTCCCACCCCTAAGATATCGATAAACTGTTTTGGGAAATTATTGCGGCTCTTAGGCCAGAATCTACTTCCCACTCCTCCAGCCATAATGAGAACGTAAGTGTTGTTTTTCATGCGCTTTTATATTTTTTTATATTTATTAGTATTTTTACTATCAATAGCCAACACCATCAAAACAAGAATAATTATACAATTTGCAAAAATCGATATCGGGAGAAGGAATCATGCGAAAGACATACAAGTAAATGTACTTATTAACAAGCTTCCTACTTAACAATTTCTCCTATACTAATAGGCATTGTCTTCTCCTCGAAAAACATTGATTAGCGTCATAAAAATAATTCTAACATCAAGCATGGCAGTCCAATTCTCTAAGTAATAGAGATCAAATTTAATCCTGTTTTCCATTGCCTCATTTTCTTTAGTCTCACCGCGAAATCCATTAACCTGTGCCCAACCAGTAATACCTGGCTTTAAAAAATGACGAACCATAAATTGATTTATAATCTCCTTATACTTCTCAGTATGTTTTAGCATATGAGGCCTTGGACCAACCACACTCATCGATCCGAAAAACACATTAAAAAACTGAGGCATTTCATCCAAGCTCGTTCTCCTTAAAAAATGTCCAATTTTTGTTATTCGGTCATCATCCTTGGTTGCCTGTTTTTTATCGCTGTCATTATTAACCTTCATACTCCTGAACTTCCAACACCAAAACGGCTTATCATTTCTTCCACTTCTCAATTGCTTAAACAAAACGGGGCCAGGGCTTTGAATTTTGATCAGGATTGCAATAATAGGATATAGCCAGCTCATTACAAAAATGATCACTAAAAGACTAAAAATCACATCAAATGCTCGTTTTTTAAACCGATTGCCCATAATCTCCAAAGGTTCATTTCTCAAGGTTATAATCGGAAACTCCCCTCCCATGTAGGAAATGGTGTAAGGAGACGCGAGCGTACCGCCGATATCTGGAATAAACTTTAGACGAACACATTGCTGATCAGCTGCAGAAACAAGCATATTAACATCGTTCATTCTGTGTGGAGCTACAGCAACATAAACCTCTTTAACCCCTAAATTGGCAGCCTCGCCCAATTTAGCCAATACCTTTTCCTGGGAATCGATAGAATCATATATATCCTCATCGTTACCTAAAAAACCAAAAAAATCTAAACTTCTCTGTTTGTCGATATACTGTGAAAGCCGTAATGCCGTTGGGTTAGATCCCATTACGGCAACCTTTTTTGCTGCATTGAATTTATTCAAAACAACATACTGGATATAAGTACCAATAAAACGGTTAAAGACAAAAATAATAAAAAGTAGAAGATAAAAGACAATAAGGAAAATCCTAGAGAAATTATCCTCTGCTGAAAAAAGCAAGTAAGATAAATATAGCACAAAATGCATTACCAAACTCCGATAAGTCCCCCTATAAATCCGCTCAAGTTTTCTTGCTCCATAATCAGTATATAATCCAAAAATTGCTGTAGAGAAAAGCCATGCCAAATTATACACCACAACATGATGACGGTCAATTTCGGCATGTACAGCTTTACCTAGAAACGCTGTTAAATAATATGCTGAGAAATAAACTAAATTCAGCATGATTAAGTCTGTTGTAGCTAGAATATATTTCAACAAATATAAATAGCGTGTTGAAGAAGTCATATGGGATGTTGGTTGACGTTAGATGAAAACAGAATTAAAAATTTTAGTTAAACTTACAACTAAATGCTATAAAACCATGCAACTAAGTATTAGAGCTATTTAGAATATCCTATTCCCTTAGTTCTACAAAACATAAAAAAGAATAGATGAAAAAATAATTAATGTGTTTAGCTTAATCTTACAATTAGCTCTACATACCAATTCCGTGCACCTTAAATCCAATTTCTTTGAGTAGTTTATGGTCCAGAATATTACGGCCATCAAATATTTTAGCCGGTTTTAGCATGCTATCATAAATACGTTTCCAATCGTAGTCTTTAAACTCATCCCATTCAGTCAACACAGCAATTGCATGGGCATCATTACATGCCTCATACGGATCATTAAATACAGTTACTCCGCGCTGATTTAATTCAGCACTTCTTGTCTCTAGGTAATCCAAATCACTATAAATCTGTTTTTCAATCACCTTTGGGTCATATATCTGTATAGAGGCCTGTTCATTTAAAAGCTCATCAGCTACATAAATTGCGGCAGACTCACGTGTATCATTGGTATCTTTTTTAAAGGCCCAACCTAAAAAAGCAATTTTCTTTCCAGATACAGTATTGTAGAGATTACGTACAACATTCAGTGCAAATCGTTTTTTCTGGTGATCATTCATAATAATAACCTGCTCCCAATAATCTGCCACTTCGTTCAAACCAAATGAGCGGGATATATAAACCAGGTTCAAAATATCCTTCTGAAAACATGAACCACCAAAACCAACAGAAGCTTTCAAAAATTTCGGCCCAATACGACTATCTGTACCGATCGCTCTTGAAACTTCATTAATATTGGCCTCCGTTTTCTCACAAAGTTCAGAAATTGCATTAATAGAAGAAATTCGTTGTGCTAGGAATGCATTAGCAACCAATTTAGAAAGTTCTGATGACCATACATTGGTAGTTAGTATACGATCTAACGGAATCCATTGGGCATATATATCAACCAAAGCTTGAATTGCTTCTTTTCCCTCAATTGAATCATCTCCACCAATCAAAACACGATCGGGTGTCAAAAGGTCCTGCACCGCAGTACCTTCAGCAAGGAATTCAGGATTGGATAATATTTGAAATTTCACTCCGCTTCCCGTGTTGTGAAGTATGTCTTTTACTGCTTCAGCAGTGCGTACAGGTAAGGTAGATTTTTCAACAACAATCTTGTCGCTTTTAGAAACACGGGCAATCTGGCGTGCGCATAACTCAATCCACTTCAGATCGGCTCCCATTCCCTTCCCAGCACCATATGTCTTTGTTGGCGTATTAACCGAGATAAATATCATATCAGCTTCGTCTATGGCTTTATCCACATCGGTTGAGAAAAAGAGGTTTCTTCCTCTACCTGCTGCTACAACTTCACCTAAACCAGGCTCATAAACAGGGATATTATTTACATCAGGATCATTCCAGGCAGCAATACGTGCTTCATTTAAATCGACGATGGTTACTTTGATATGTGGGCATTGTTTAGCCACAACCGCCATAGTAGGGCCTCCCACATATCCTGCACCAATGCAGCATATTTTAGCGATGTTTTTCATCAGAAATAGGTTTTTTCATTAAATTTATATTGTTTAGCTATCGATTTCCACAAGTGATTTTACGATTTTTTGAATTCCATGCCAATGACTTCAGCCTAAATAAAATATAGTCATCATAAGTCTTCCATTTTTGATTTCATCTCTTACTCACTGATTTAATGATGAAATCAATCATATTGTTGGACGGATCCCTATTCAATTTTTTCAGTGGTTGCAAATCTTTGTTCAATATCAGTGTTTTTAACTGTTTTCTGTCATACGCTACGTGCACGTATCCCAATTCATTCATTCTCATAGCGGTAACCATTTGATGGTCATTTCTATGCTCCCCCAAGGAGGCCATGCGCGGAAAAATAATAATAGGTTTTTCGTATTTCAAGGCAGATAGAATAGTCCCCATACCGGCATGGCCAACAATCAAACGCGCCTCTTCCATCAATTTATTAAATTCATCAGGATTCAAAAAATCAACTGTTTTCACATTTTTAGTTTGATAGCTACCTTCAAATACTTGAGCAATAATAGGCTCATCAACCAGGGTAGCTATTTCATCGACCGCCTCTATAAAACGGTCAAATGAAATCTGTGTGCCTATTGTAACGAATATCATAGCAATTTTATTATTTATATTATTGTTCTAAAACGTTGCCAGCATACAAAATTTTAGGGGTTTTAAGCGATTCCCATTGCGTAAAAGTCTGATTTACAAACTTAGAAGCAATATTACCACTTAATGATAGATGCTGTACATTTGCTATACTATCTACCCAAATCGTTTTTTTTCCTAAAAATTTAGCCGCAAGTAACACCACCAAGCCAGGCGCCGCACCTGTAGAAATAACTATATTTGGACGTTCCTTTTGAATAATTTTTAAGGCCCGGAAGAAGGCAGGAATCAGTTTATAAAAGTTCCAGCGGCTAAAATCCGAAATCGTATAAAATTTCTGCCCCTCAACCATACCCTCGCATTTAGGATGAGTAGATAAATAGGTAACGCTAACTTCAGCGTTATTTGGATTGATGATCCGGAGCAGTTGTATCCAATGCCCTCCTATTGATGCAACTGCGAGAAGTTTAACTTTATTCCCCATTAGTGTTTAATTATTATCTTTACTACGCGTGTTTTATAATGAGCGGGTAACCATGCATTTTAAAGTGATATTAAGCTGTAATAGTTTATTATATTATCTACCAGTTAATACCTGTGTAGCTATTATTTTCAATAATTTCCTCGCTATTTATCCTAACCATATCTATTATTTTCTTACCTTTTACCTCCTTAAGCATCTCTAAAAATTCAGGCTCCTTATTACTAATAATGATTACGTCACTTTGTTGAATAAGAGTAGCTAGGTCGTCAACCATTAGTTTTGACAAATGAGGAATATGTCTTTCTATATATTCTTTATTCTTACCGGCGAGTTTTGCTATCTGTATATTTTTATCATAAATGGCAATATCAAAACCGCGACCGATAAGCGCCTCAACTATTTCCACTGCCGGGCTGTTCCTTAAATCATCAGTACCTGCTTTAAAACTTAATCCTAATACTGCGATTTTTTTACCAAAAAATTTACTCAGCATACCAATGGCGCGCTGTTTTTGAATATTATTTGTTAAGTCAATTCCCTCAATAACCGGAACCGGAACATATAAATCATGAGCCAATGTTTTTAAGCCTTTTAAATCCTTCGGTAAACATGAACCTCCGTATGCAAAACCAGGCTTAAAATAATAAGGAGAGATATTAAGCTGTTTGTCCATGCAGAAGATATCCATCACTTTGTGAGAATCAATTCCCATGGCACTACATATATTACCTATTTCATTTGCGAAAGATATTTTTAGGGCGTGAAATGTATTATTTACATATTTCATAATTTCAGCGACCTTAACCTCTGTGACAATGATTTCAGCTGGCAGCTGATCATACAAGCTTTTTACTCTTTCTGTTGCTAAATCTGATTCACTACCAATTAATGTTAATGGAGGATTATAATAATCATATACTGCTGTGCCTTCTCTTAAAAACTCAGGATTATCTATAACAGCAAAATCCTTATTATTTAATTTACCCGAATTATCCTCCAAAATCCGAGCAAATTTCTCGCAAGTTCCTGGCATTACGGTTGAACGTATTGCTATTACATGAAAAGAGTTTTTACTTTTTAACACCTGACCGATGTCCTCAGCCACCTTAAAAATATAGTCAAGGTTCAGATGCCCTTTTTCAGATGAAGGGGTACCAACAGCTACTATTGACAGTTCTGAAGACAATACTGCGTTGTTTACATCATGTGTAGCTCGGATACGCCCCGCTTTATGTTCTTCCGCAATAATTTCATCAATATCTCTCTCCACAATAGTTGCAATTCCATTATTGATCTGATTTACTTTATCAGCGCTTACATCTACACCTATTACGGTATGACCATTTTTCGCCAAGCAACCTAAACTAACACAACCAACATATCCTAAACCAAAAATACTTATATTCATATTTATCAAATTAATTATACAATCTACATAGAAACTTACACAGTCAAGAATCTCTCTTTAAATCTTATGGGGTATCCATTAACTATTTACCTGTTTTTCTCATACTCAGGTCTTCTTTTCAGGAATTTCGCTGGTACTCCCCCCCAAATTTCTCCTGCCGGAATATCTTTTACAATAACAGAACCAGCGGCTATTATACAATCGTTTCCAATGACTACCGGTTTACAAATTAAAGTGTGAGCGCCAATAAATACATTGTCCCCAATAATGACTTTGCCTGAAACGAATATTCTTCCCCCCTTATTTTGCTCTGTCTTTTCCGCTACCTCAACAAAATGCGTTAAAATTACACACCGCATGGTTATTGCACTGTAATCCCCAATCTCAATATTTTCAGGATATAGGCTGTCGAAAATTACCTGTTCACCAATATGAGATTTTCCTATTTTCATTCCTGTAAGTCTAAGTAATTGAGGTCTTATTTTTTTAGAATGTAGCCAAGAGCTTGACTGTATTCGTAATATAATAAATTTAAAAAATCTTCTCATCATCCTACTTTTAACCTTTAAGCCCTGTTCGCCATGATATTCTTTATCTTATCATTCACCGCACTAGCCATTAATTCCCATCTCACAATTCTTTCCTTTTTCAGTATGGCCACCTCTTTTTTTAACACATCTTTTTTATCTAAAGCCTCTATTATCCCAGAAGCAATGGACTTGGGATTAAGCGTCTCTACATAAACAGCTCCTTTATTAAAAAGATCGCGTAATAACTTTGTATCTGAAATTACCATAGGCATTTCAAATCCTGTTGCTTCGTTTGCGACACTTAATTGGATGTGATCTTCGGTTGTTAATCCCATCACAACATCTGATTGTCGGAAAGTTATTTCATAATCTTCTGAAGATAGATAACCTAAAAATTTTACGTTATCGGGCTTTTTGCTATAATCAAATAAAGAAACTCCACGCTCATTTGGTCCGGAGATAAGGATATCTATATTTGGAATTTGCCTTGCTGCATCAAACACCGCTTGGACTGGCTCATCTATATTGAAACTACATGGCATCAAAACCTGAGGACGACCCGCAACTCTCCTTAATATTTCTTTAGTTGACTTTCTCTCCGCAGGTTTAGTTTCAAGCACCATCAATTTATCTCTATCCACCCCCAATTCAATAGCAATATCTCGAATCACTGAATTATGAGCAATAATGATATCACATTTGTTTAAGTTATCTTTTTTTAGATATTTTTTCCACTTGCCCCAAAATGTTCCATTGTGACAATCGACAATCAAGACTGTTTTTTTATTTATTTTTTTGTAGGCTAGAGCAATTCGCAACAATGGAGTTGGTGGCAATTGTATCCACAAAATTTCTGGCTTATTCTTTAATAAGCTGTAGCTTGTTTGCATCCCCTTTGCGATATAGTCAAAAGGTTTCAGCCACTTGTCTTTTATAGAAGTTTTTATAAATTCTAAATTATAGCCAAAATATGACTGCATAGAAACTGGCCGTCTTTGAAACGATACCCATGCAAAGAATTGATTTTTATTTTTCATATTAAAATGCGTTATCCAGTACAGATAGATAGGGGAAATTACTCTCGAGATGTCCAGCGAAGAACAGTGAATAGGAACGAAATAAAACGTAGAAGAAAAAAGCAAACATATATACAAAAGCGTATTGTGGATATCTTTTTTTGTTATACACAATAAACGTAGAAAATAAAATAGGAAAGGCAAACATGAAATAATTTTGCAACCGTCTTAATCCAGCCATATTATTACCAGGGAAAGCGATGGCAATCATAATGAAAACGAAATATATGTTGAAAAGAAAATCATAATTAACATTAGTTGTTTTCAAATAGGCAGGTTGTTTTTTTATCATATCCCCAAACAGGATCAATAAGGCTATAAATATTGTATTGCTAACTATTCCCGCGAAGGCTATTATCGCTCCACTATTTTTAGTAACATCGTAATTTATATAGGTCTCAAATTTATGCGACGCCTCATCACCTAAAACATGAAGGCCGCCCGCAATCGACACTAATAAACCATTATAAAAAGGTAATTGAGCTATTATCATTAACATTACAGCACCAGCAACAGCCAATTTCGTAGGTACTTTTTTGAAAAAGCCAAAGAAATAGACAGGTATAAATGCAAAAGCTGATGAATGAATACTTGCCGCAACTAGTGTATAAGCAATGATCCTCTTATATTTTCTTTGCGAAAAATTGCACAAGCCTAACAGAATAACAGCAACGGCAATACCAATCCGCACGGGAAAAAACTGAGTGCTAAACATGATCAAAACAAAAATATAAATTGGAGTCTTAGAATTTGTCAACGAAAATTTCATATATGCCACCATTACAAAAAAGTTGGTCAACAATAAAAAAATTGTATAGTTCCCCCCGATAGTTTTCACCAAGACATTGAGTAATACATAGCCCGATTCCATACTAACAGATGAATTACGCGCAAAAGAAAACAAATTATCCCAACTTGCAGTTAAAAAGACTTGGTAGTACTGTTCCCAGTCTGTTCCTGTTTCCCATCTCAGCCCCCTAAAAAAAGTGAAAATGATGACCCAAAAAACAAGAAGCTCCTTTTTTCGGAATGCGGGAACATCTTCTCGCTCAAAAAAAGTCGACAAAAATAATAAGAGGTATAATACAATAAATATGGTCATCCGTTATCGATCTAGCACTAAAAGTATTACTTTAATATTCTTTGTTCAATTATTTGTTTAATCTTATCTTTTGAATTACTCTGATAAACTTCATTATACATTATTTGCCCCCAATTATCAAAAATTTGGTTATCGTTTGATTTCAAGGTAGTAGCTTTTTGGATTTGCTGTTTCAACGCAGCTAAATGCTCAGTAGAGTCATTATAGGTATATGTTAAAAATTCCTTGTTGGTTAAATCACCAACTGTACCTATAAGGGGGCAAATTACTGTTTTTGCATAAGAAAAAGCCAATATAACTGTCCCTGAGTTCAAACTACTTGATATATCATAAGGTAAAACTAAAAGATCGCAGTTACCCAGATATTCACTCATCTCATCATCCTTTACAAATTCAAAAACAAATTTAATATTCTTACCTGCCGCCAAATTTAGCAGCTCGCTCTTATACTCTTCAGAAATAGGTTTACCAGCAATGGTAAGCTCAACTTCATTTGGATTCCATTCGGAAGCGGTTTTTATAAGCAATTCTATATTTTTATACGGTTTTACCTGTCCGAGAAACAATAGCCTCAATTTTGTTGAAGCCTCTTTCCCCTTGCTGTCTCCATATTCGCCTATATAGTTCGGGTGAGGGATATATTGAGTTTTTACAATATATTTCTTTGGCAAATCATGTACAGATATCTTGCTGTGAATAACGATAATATCGCAAAAATAGTAAATACTATTTTGCAGTAGGCGGCTGAGAATTGAAGTGTCCTTATTGTGGAGTTTCCTGTTATGTAATGTATAAATTATTTTTTTGCCAGTAACTTTGAGCAAGATCAACACAAATATTTTTAACATGTTTTTTACCCTTCCGTGATCTAACTCAAACCAATTTAACCAAACAACATTAGCACCCCACATTTTTCTTGAAAATCGAAGATAATCTAAAGGTACAAATGGATACACTTTTATACCATTTATACTTTTAAGAATTTCGATGATAATATTTACATATTTATTCTCTGTACTTTCGTATGGAAAAAAAGCTATTTTCATTTCTGGACTATCTATAAACTCACGACTAGTAACAATTTTCTAAAATATTTTCCAAAATTTGGCCTCATTTATTTACTAAATGACTTAAATGTGGCCACAAAGGCTAGTTAAATTCAAAATAAGCTGAACTAATTCCTACTGATTGATTATTTATTTGTTTGTAAGAAAGGGACAAATTGCTAATTCTTTTTTGGGCTAGCGTATACAGGCCCCGCAAATGCCCCGGCAGGATATTTTCAAATTTAGGGTTGGTCTTCTTATTGATTTTCTGATTGACATACTGTTTGTCAAGCCAGATAAGGGCGCTTTTTATACCGCTTCCATTTTGCTCATAATTCCATAAATCCGGCCCACCTATATTCTCTGAAAAAAGAGCTATTAATGAGAGTGCTTTTAAATTGAAAAGTGAGTAACCAATAGGTGTCGCCCGTTTCAATTCGATTGTTTGTTCGCCTTTTTCATTAATCTGATGTTTAATATTGTCTAGTGTGCTGTTGGATATCATAGACCTAACCTCTTGCATATTGGTTCCAGTAAATAATTTGAATACATACACTTGCAAGTTATAATAATTAATTTGGTTGTTCTTTTGAACTGAGGCAATCCTTCCTAACTTACTCGTTTCCAGCCAATAAAGATAATTCTTAAACCATATACGCATCGACGAGACAAAATTGGCATCGACTTTCTTCGAATCTTTTAATAGAAATAGCACATCAGGTAAACAAACCAATTGTCTGGACTCTATGATGCCCGAAAAAGTACCTTGATTGCTATTTGGCTTTATCTGTGCAAAATTCATATTCGGATTCATTTTTGTCTTTACATTTATAAACCAAGTATCCATTAGCAGCCGTGCCCTTTCCGCAAATCTCTCATCTTTAGTATAAAAATAAGCTATTGATAAAACCTTAAGATCGTCGAGCAACTTCACTAATTGTTCTTTATCTTTATCTTCTTTTATTTTAGGGTTTCGCGCGCCATCTTTCATAAAGGCCTTGCCGGCTTGATCAACAAAATAATAAGGTGACTTACTATAGAAATCATGTACATCACTAGTAGGTTGAGTACTCGTTTTGTGAAAAGTGACAGAATAGGTTTCTTTACTTAAAATCTTCTCTGCCTCTATCTTCAACCTATTTAGCTTTTCAAGAAAGCCCTTATTTTTACTTCTAAAGAGCTCAAGGTTTTTTTGGTGTGCCCTAGCATCTATTAAATACATTCCATCATAACCTGATTGGGCCTTCAGTGCAACAATACTACCAAAAAATAAAATTGCGCATGCAGTGAAATTTCTGAACCAATTTTTCATAACATTTTATTTTGTTGGATTTACCGAAGCCACGGTTTATAATCCAAATTATATAATAATTTACTTTTTCGAGTTCCTACAATCTTTGCAGGAGCACCTGCCACAATGGCCATCGCTGGTACGTCTTTTGTGACAACACTGTTTGCTGCAACAACTGCTCCCCTCCCAATAATTATATTAGGTAAAATTGTAACTCGAGATGCAATCCAAACATAATCTTCTATCGTGACATTGCCACCTTTAGGTTCATGATAGTCACCATGAGGATCATGCCCTAAAGTCCAAATATTAGTATCTTGAGCAATATCAACATTTTCACCGATTATTAATTTACCCCCTCTTCCATCTAACAATACTCTTTGATTGATAACTGTATGGTTTCCAATTGAGATATTTCGGCCATTCCTTATCTCTACAAATCGTAAAAAACTGCTGTTTTTCCCCAATCGCCCCAAGCATTTTGACAACACAAGACGTCTAAGACTTCTTGATGGGAGCCTCAACACAAAAGAGTTGATAAAAAAATAAACCAGTGATGATATGTTTTTTCTTATTGACCTCATAATAACACTCTTTTACTGGTCTTTATTAAACACCCCTCTAAATTTCTCTAATGCGAAATCAGCTCTTGTTCTCAATATATCTAAAGATGTAGCGTAATCAACGTTATAATCCATTTTATCTAATAGCTTGTTCAGATCGTCTAAATTGAATGGTTTTTCCCACAAAAATAACTCTTTGATATCTTCCGTTAAGATCCTCAGCTTTGGCTCAATTTCTATAGATATAACTGGTTTACCCAATAAAGCACCAACAATAGCACCGTGAAATCTCGCAGAAATAAATCCGTCAAATTTATTTAGCGTGTCGAGAAATTCTTGAATAGAATATTTGTTAGGATCCCAGATCAATGTGTCTTCATCTTTTAACCTTTTCATCCATTCTGGATCTTTATCAGGAGCATATATGATGAACTGAAAATCATAATCTTCATTTCTATTTTTATATAGATCAAGTATTGGCTCAAAATAACCTCTCCCAGACTCCTCCCATACCCAATCTCTCACAACTATCCCAATTTTCTTTTTTACATTTTGTTTTTTATCCGAACTCACCTGATAATCAAAATACGAAGAATAAGCCATATCTGCTCCAAAAAACGCATTAATTCCCCATTCTTTGCAATAATTAATAGAAACCTCGTCGCGAAGTCCTATGAAATGCGCTGAAGACAAAGTTTTTTTTACCTGCTCTATCTTTTCATTATTATCATAAAAAGGTCCTAAACCAAATCCTAAAAACGCTACGTGTTTATTTACAGTTTTCTTAGGTTCAAGCATACTTAACAGTTTTTTCATAGCCTTGTTAGGGCTGGTTATGGCTTTTTTTATCAATCCAAAGAACGTTTTACTATGAGTTTGCTGAAATGAAAAAAACTGAGTTCCCCCCCCATAAATAAACCAGTCTTCATTAAAACTTTTAGAATTGTATTTGGCTTTTACCAGTAATTTATCAGGGTACTTCATGTCAATACCCTCAAAATTGAGATCTATGTTCTTGAAATTGTTTAAAAAATACTTTTCAAATAAACACATCAACAAATCATCTCCAAAATTGGTTGCCCCGTATGCACCTTTTATTTTTATCTTAATATTATTCATTATAGCCTATGTTTAAATTGGGAGTGATTTGATTTTCCTTTTTATTTTTCAAATAAATCTTATTTTCCTTTTTCAGTTTATAATAGTGTTCAGCTTCTCTTGTTTTAATAACTCTGCAAGGATTACCTACGACTATCGATAAAGGCGCGATTTTACCAGAAACCACAGAACCTGCTCCAATAATGCAACCTTCGCCAATTTCAGTTCCTGGAACAATGATTACATTTCCACCAATCCAAACATTTTCTCCAATTGTAACTTTTCGAAAATCAAAGGTTTCATCGTATGGAATAAATCTAGAATCCTTAAATTTATGATTTGCAGAATGAAGTATAAGATTGGGGCCAATTATCGTCCCTGATTTAATCTCCAGTCCCCCAAGTCCATTTATTCGTGCGCCTGGCCCTATATATATATACGATCCTATTTCTACTCTTTCTGGATGAACTATTTGCGTGTCAACATTTATATCATTTAAATCACCAAACTTTTTTAGTTTTTTTAATAAGTTTGATAGTTTATGGCTTTTAAACTTATTTCTTATTTTATCAAAAATCATAATTCTAATGAGTTTTTTTTATCCTGCTTAAAAACATATTTGTCAATTTACTTCTCATATCTGTATCTAGTACTATAAAATATCCAAAGAGTAGAGTAGATAGTACTGAAGTAACCCCGACCAAAATAAGCCGTACCCAACCTTCATTTAATGAGAAATGAAAATACATCGGGAGCAACGATGCTAAAGTGATGGTCACTATACAACTAAAAACAACATTGATAAAAAATTTGGATATAGAAAACTTTGGAATTAATTTATCTAGTATTCGTATATTATTCATATAGCCTATAAACAGTAGAACAATATTTATAATAAAAGGAATAATAGGTGAGAATCCATTCTTAAGCAAAAGATATGAAATAGGTAAAACCATTACATAGATAGTCCCAGAGATAATACTAAAACTTTTTATCTTGCCAGTGGCAAAAATAGCATATGTGAGCACTGTGAACATACCTGTCATTAAACCTGAAATCAAATTCAGTCGACAAAAATCTACTGCATAATCCGGAACCTTTTTCAACCACAAATTAAGTATGAAATGATTTTCCACTATCAACGGAAAGGAAATCAGAAACAGCAATAAAAAAGAAAGCTTTGAAGCATTAATCACCAAATTTTGCATCTTCTCAATCTCTCCCTGAGCATAATGTTTTACAATCTGAGGATTCACAGCCGTTAAAAAATTATTTGAAAAACTCTGAACTGCATTTTGAGCCTGCGTGGCGACACCATAAGCAGCATTGACTATTACGCCAAAAAATAGGTTAAGCAGGATATTCACTCCCTGAGTTTTCACTGTGTATGCCATGGTGCCATACATATTCCAACCGGAAAAGCTAAGCATAGGATATATAATTTCCTTGTCCCACCCCCATTTGTATTTAGACTCAGGAAAATTTTTGACACAGTATATTCTATAAATTAATGCGATGATTATTGAAATACACAAGACTAAAACAGCATAAAGCAAAAGTTTGTCAAAATGCCCAATTACCAATAAATAAACTATCCCCAATTTCAGGAAACAGTTTAATATCTCTACATAGGCATAAACATTCATTCTCTCGTGCGCTATTATCGTGGCGTTATATGGAACTTGGGTAATTGTAACCATCGTACTCAAAATAGACAATTGATAAACCCAGCGTGCTGTACTCATTCGATCGACGGGTATTATCAACTTGTTTTCCAAAAACCAAAGCCCCACCGTCTCTCCCAAAAAAAAGATTGCCGCAGCTATTAATAAATGAATTGTCAAGGCTGCGGAAAATGTCTTTTCCAATTTAGCCACATCATTAAGCCCTAATTCAAAAGTCAAAAAACGAGATGTCGCTCCACTCATAGAACTATTCAGAAAAGCGAACATCGCTGTAACGCCACCCGCTAAATTATAAATACCATAATCTGAAACCCCCAAAGTATTAAGCACCACCCTGGAAGTGTAAAGACTAACTCCCATAGTTAATAGCATTCGGAAATATAGCATCATCGTGTTTTTTGCTATTCTTTTGTTGTCTCCGATTTTCGGTGTGATGGCTGACATTTTATACTTTTATTTGTGAATTTATAACCACCATAGCGAACTATGATCTTTCTAAGTAGTAAGCTAATCAGTTATATTGTTTTTTTGTTTAGACTTTAACGCAAAATCTTTCTCGATTCTCATCAACGACTGTCATTATTAGAAAAAATAACCCATTTGAATATTTCACATTAGATCGATAGACGTATATATATTGTATATCAATGATATAAATTTTCTACAACTTTAAAGTTTGATTTTCAAAAAACCGATTAATTCTGTTTAGAAATATTTTGATCGCGTATAACCACCATCAATAAAACCAACCTGAATCATTAAAGTATAGAATCAGATGAAATCACTCGCTACTTTTACCCGACTAGTAAGCTGTAAATCCAAGTATTATGATTTCTTCGCTTTTGACAATAGCCGCTGTAACCAATTTTGTTTTGGCATATCTATTCCGTATTCTCCATAACCATAACCATAACCATAACCATAACCATAACCATAACCCTTCCTTTGTTGAATATCATTTATCACGATACCCATTTTTCTCATTTTTTTATTTATATAAAGGTTTTGTATTATGTTTATTTGTTCTTTGAAAGTATAATTTTGTCTTACCAAATAAAGACAAAGGCTTGCATACTTCGACAATAATTGAGCATCGGTAACAAGTCCAATAGGTGGCGCATCTATAATAATATAGTCGAATTGTGTTCTAAGTTCGTTCATTAAGGCATCTGTTCTACTACTCATTATTGTTTCAGCTGGATTTGGTGGGATAGGACCAGAACTTAATAAAAATAAGTTTGGATGAATATCCAGTGGTTTAATGAGGTTTTCAATCTTTAAATTTTCATCCAAGATATAATTAGTGAAGCCATTAGTATTGCTCATTCCCAATTTATGCGATAAACCAGGCTTACGTAAATCAAGTTCCATTAGCAAAACCTTTTTACCTGTTAAAGCAAGAATATTTCCAAGATTAATGGCAACAAAAGACTTGCCCTCGCCCGACATACTTGATGTTAGCAATATTATCTTTTCATCTTTATCTCTTAAATAGAAAGCGAGGTTTGTCCGCAGGGCTCGAAATTGTTCGGAAATAGCAGATCGCGAATTAGATGCCGTGACTAAATTATCTCCTATATTATCATGACTGATTTCACCTATGATAGATACCTCTGTTATTTTGCTTATATCAGCTTTAGACTCCACCCGAGTATTCATTAGCTCCCTCAGATAGACAATCAACATTGGCACTAGCAAACCTACAATAAATCCAATAAGCAGTACAATCGGCCTTTTAGGGCTAAAGTAACTAACATCAGATTTAGGAGAGTCGATGACTTTAGAATTCGATAGATTAGCTGTTTTAGAAATTTCTGTTTCTTCATTCTTCTGCATCAAAAACAAGTAGAGTTGCTGCTTAATTTGCTGCTGCCTAGCCAATTCCAGATAGTTGCGTTCAACTTCGGGAACCTGTTTCATATCTCCCTCTATATTAGCCATCTGTTTGCGTAACCCGTCTCTATTTATGGTTAAAGTACGCTGTGTATTTTCAAGGTTAGAAAGCAAATCAGCTCTTAAATTGATAATTTGGGCATCCAAGTTAACAATCTGTGGATTCGTTTCTGTAACACCTATCAAAAGATTGTCTCTCTCTAGTAAAAGTCGATTATATCGCTCTACTAACCCATTAAATACCGCATCTGTTAACAGAATAGAACTTGGTAGAACACGTTTATTCCTACTTTCGTCATTGAGGTAATCTTTTAGGCTTTTTAGAATATTAAGTTGTGTTTCGATTTGAGAAAGATCCTTTACATACTGCGCGGTATTCTGAACTAACATTTTAGTTTGCTCGCTCATTTCGACTAGTTTATTGCGCTCTTTGAAGCCTTGTATATTACCTTCTAAATCACCCAACTCACCACCAATGTAGGCTAAACGATTTTTGATAAACTTTATAGTGCTATCTGCTATGATATTCTTATCATCGATATTGCCTTGAACATATTTTTGTATCAACTTGTTCAAAACGTCCTCTCCTTTACGTGGGATAGGATGTTTCATGCTTAAATCAATAATAGTTACCTGAGTATTTGTTGCTGCAACTGTAATATTAGCCAACAAATCAGACACCTCTGCATCGACAGAATTAATTGAAAAACTATATTCTTCTTTAACATCAAGCAAAGCCCCATTACGATGAATTTGGAAAAGTCCAATATTTTTGAGGAAAATCGGCTTATCATAATTTACAACGGTATCTATCACATCAGTTTTTAATGATAATTTAGCATTTGCCAATGGTTTCAAAACACAAGTACTCTTATAAATGGTGTCCGCTTCTTTTAAAAACACGACGCTAAAAGGCGAGTTATAAAATTCGAGGTCACGGATATTTCCTTTCTTGAAATACCTAACATTTAATCTCATATCCAACACTACTTTACGTAGCAAATCTTTAGTCTTTAATATTTCAACTTCATTATCTACTGAGTTTTTCGCACCCAACAAGCCACCCATATCACCTAAAACGTCATTCTGGCCTAACACGCCGCCTTTCTTATCATCATTGACTAATATACGTGCTGTAATATTATACAAAGGTGTTTTATAACGCAAGTAGAACCATGATGCAGACATTCCTAAACAAATGCTTAGTAATATCCATGGCCAAATAAATAATATCTTACCTAAAATTCTCTTAAAATCAAACATTGTTTCGGTTTTCTCAGACAGTAGCTGAGTATCCTGAGGGTTTATATCCATTATATTAATATAGACGGGCTGCTAATGTTAAAATATCCTTGTAAATGCCAATGCTAAGACAGAAATTGCCGACAATATTAATCCCAAATTAGCACGGTTTGGAGCATTTAAAGCTGCAGATTTAGATTTATCTGGTTCAATGTATACAATGTCATTCTGTCTCAAATAATAATAAGGATTGTTAAATAAATCCCTACTAAATAAATTTAACCTTCCGAATTCCTTTTTACCATCTTTCTCCCTAATTACTAATACGTTTTCTCTTTTACCATAAAGAGTTAAATCGCCCGCTAAGCTCAATGCGTCTAAAACAGTTACTTTCTCATTGGGTAGGGTGTACATAGCTGGGTGTGTAACTTCCCCCATAACAGTAACCTTGAAATTCGCAAATCGTACCTGCACACTCGGATTCTTAAAATCTGTTGAAGCCTTGGTCCGAATTAGTTCTCTAGCCTGGAAGGTCGTTAATCCTACAAGTTTTAGCTTACCTATAATAGACAACTCTATTTCCCCATTCTTATCGACTAAAAAGCCGTTTATAGCGGTAGATTGCCCACTCGAATTATTCGAGCTCTGAACAGCTTGGGAAGCTACTTGGTTAACTTGTGCACCGGTAGTAGGATCAATTGTAAAAATAGAAACGGCTAAAATATCATCAGGTTGAATAGTCGGTTCAGTAAAACCAACCAGTTTTACCAAGTTTGCCGAATCGACCCTATTGCCTTCGTGAAAATAGGCAATATTCCTTGTGCTAGAACATCCAGCCAGAAATAGGCCTAAATAGATCAGTGAAATACTTTTAAAACAAAATGACAGGTACTTATTCATTGGTAAAAATTAGCTAGTTAAATGCATGGTAAATATAAGAACTTAAATAAAAGCACGGTATTTTTTTGATAAAGTATAATATTCAAAGACATCCTGCTGCTTTTTTATATTTTAAATCTGTTTGTTTTTAAAAGAATAATGCCCGATTTCCTCGTACAATCTGCCATTTAAAACAATCTTTTCTAACGCCATTAGATGATTTTCATGATGTAAATCAGTACCTGCAAAATCATATAATTCATTCTTAAGCAAATAGTTCGCGACCTTTGCCACTCCCTTGCCATAATATCCAGCAACAGAGAGCAAATTTAATTGAAACAAACAACCCATATCTTTAAGTCGTTTATATCGCTCTTGTACTTCATGATAGAAATTGTAGCGCTCAGGATGAGCAAGAATCACAACATAACCTTTGATCTGCAAATCAAATATAATTTGCTCTATATCAGGACTTTCGTACAAATACGACATTTCGACAAGTATACGTCTACCTGGCAAACACATCAAACTATCATTTATTTTAAAAGTCTCATCAACCATATACTCAGCAGCCGCGGAAACTTCTATATCGATTTGCGCTGCTTCAATTGAATCTTGCACAAGCTTGAGGGCAGTCGAGATAGTTTCTGGGGTATTGGGATAAAGTTCTGTAAAAATGTGAGGAGTACATATCAGTTTACTAAATCCCAAACCATGTAATCTCGTAATGTAGGCAAGCGACTCATCAAGATTCTTACATCCATCATCTATTCCCGGAAGCAAATGAGAGTGCAAATCAACCCCTAGCCAGCTGATATCAGCCACAACCGCGCCTTTTTTCTTAAAAATAGAGAACATTCAAAAATATTTTCATAATTAAATCGTCTAAAGATAGAAAAAAACAAAGACTATCTAAAAAAAACCCTTTTTTATAGATTTCACAAACAACAAAAAAACCACCATTTTTACTAAAACAAACAAAAACAATGTTATTTTATTGTTAAATAATATTCAAATAAACAATATGAGTCTCAATCTCAATTATACACCCCACCAATTTAATACCAAATAAACGAAAACATCTCAGCAAAATTACCTAAATAACCATTTTATTATAAAATTAAATCCACGAATGGAAAATTAAGCCCCATTTTCTTTCCCACTTTTTAAGTATCTGCCTAACATAAGTTCAAAACTGCTGAATCTCTTACCTGAAATCACCATTAACGCATAAGTTTACCACCTATACATTAAACCTACTTTTAGATGAAGATTATTTATATCTTGTTTATCCCAATTCCAAAATTGATCTTTTGAAGGAGAAACCCCTTTAATTGTATATTGATAATTATGAGACCGGATATAACTCAATTGAGAATTTAAAATAAAACTTTTGTAAGTCCAATCAAATTTACCCGAAAAAGAAAGATCTATCCATTTCCTTCTATTATCAGTAGTGATCGCGAAATAATATAAATCGTTATTATTTACAAGTCTTTCTAATTGAATGCCAATTCGTTTTAATCCCTTCACCCAGCTCACATCCAAAGACTGCAGATTACTTCCCGGACCAATGCCTGCACCCAAAACCTGCCCATTGTTGGTATATCCATCTCTCACCTGATGGTGAACATACCAACTTGGTTGTGCTCTACCTTCCCCTGTTCTTGCACCCTCCATCTGCGTTAATTCTAGTCCAACCTGTATAAATTCATTATTTTTTTTGAGGGGTACGAGTTTTCTGAATCCAGCAATATAGGCACGGGAATGTTCGGGTTCTTGCAGCGCATCTCTTAAATCATAAGGATGATCATTGCGTCCATATTGAAAATAAACCTCAGCACGACTTTCGGGCATTACCCATCTGGCAAAAAATGACGCATATTGATCTCTCTTTCTGGAATCTTCACCATTTTGTCCATCGTTAATGGTAACCTTTTCAACAGGCGAAAACAAAGGAAAATAATCACCGAAAGAATTACCCATATCATTTCGATAGACGATAAAACTCCGGTCAAAACCCAAAAATAAATTAGGAATCCACTTCGGTTGGTAAGTAAAAGCTATCCCCGAAAAATAACGCCAATTATTTCGTTTTGCGGTGAATAATGCATTATCTATCGTAATTCTTGAGCCTTTCAAAACGCCAGCTACAATCTGAGTTTCAAACGAACCAACTGGCGTGTTTACCGGTCTTGAAGTATTCAAACTGATGTGTTTAAAACCCGAAGCGGTATTGCTCATCAATAAAGAATTTCTTACACCTGGGCCCCACCATAAATTCTCATTAGACAGCCCTATCGACACAGGATCAAATGTTAACCTTATGCTACTTTGTCCCCAGTCAAGTTTTGAATAAGGGCTGTTACCAAAGCGTTCCGGGTTGTCTATCCGGTTTGCTACTTGAGCATACTTTTTCAAAAACGCGTCGCCATTCCCAGCTTCCTGTAATTCCCTAAAATCTTTATTTTCAGCGTAGACATATTCGGGCCTTAATTGAATGCTCAAAGGACCGAATTTAGCATAAACACCAACAGAAATCTGGGTTTGATAGCCCCTTGCCTGGATCATCGAACCGTCATTCCATCCATAGGGATGATGGGTGTTGATCTGCTGCTGCCATGTTACCGGTAGTAAATAAACAGCAGTTTTATCATTATTAGCAGAATAAATCTTTTTCCTGAAACCATCAAGATAAATATTTTGGTTGCTATCCAATAGAAAGTTATTTCGGTCAGAAATATTTAAGGGCCGAATCATAAATGAACTTCTCGAGCTATCATTACCAAGTAGTTGCTGCCTTCTCAGGTTATCCTCTGTACCATCTAATAATCCAACAGGAAGTGTCTGTCCGAAACTTTCCGCATTAATAAAGAACAGGATGACTATTGTTATAAAAGGGAGAAATTTATTCATATCATATTTTGCTATACTCACAAATATACATAGCCAACAAACAATTGTTATTTTTTTTTAATTAATTTCCTAATAATTTTGGGAATATTGCCAAACAAAATATCGTGGAGAACATATTTTTTCGGCCATCATTCCTTCTCAAATAAAAAAAGTAATATGTTTTTTACTTTAGTCATCTACTCAGATGCTTCCGTTTGTGTAATAATCCAGTAGAACGATTTTATTTTTCTCCGCCTTAGCTATCAGGCTCAGATGCCCACTCACAATGCTAACGAATAAAAAGTATGCCACTTCTTTTAGGACAGAGGTCACTCAATCTTAGGAACTAAAGATTATAATATCTTTGTTTATTATTCCTATATATAGTTGTCGATTATTCGTACTCCAGAGATTGGTATTCTTTATAAATTAATTTTTTTCTGATTTCAATTTTTTTTTCATTGTAAAGGCTAACTATTGCCCAATATTAATCTAACCGACATGTAACCTACAATAGTTTCTCTTATTTCAGATCAGTTTTTCAACCTCAGAGATACCCTTATTCCTTCTGGCGGAGTAAATTTGCCCACCCTTCGAAAAAAAAACGAAGTAACAAAAAACCTATTCCTAAGATAAAAACAAAAATCAAGCTCAATAACGCCGATTGTGTTATCCAAAAAAGAATACACAAATTAATTACTAATTGGGCCATAAAATACATTGCAGCCACAGCTAAATGCGACATTTTTTTTTCGTTCACCAAATATTGATAGAAATGATGGCGATGTGCTTCAAAAATATTCTCTTTTCTTATTTTCCTAAATATCACCGTAAATGCCGTATCAAAACCATAAACAAGCAACAACAATATGTAAGTTAAATTATTGGTTTTCAAAATTAGTTGCCCTATTAAGAAAACTATAATGAAAGCAATACTTACACTACCTACATCGCCGGCAAAACATTTAGCTTGTTTGCGAAAATTGAAAAAATTAAATACTAATAATGATAAGCCTACAATAATTAAAAAGTTAGGTGCTGTAAATGAAACTATATATTCGTTAACATAGAATAAAGTTGAAACAGCCAATAAGCTATAACTTCCTGTAATGCCATTTATGCCGTCCATAAAATTGTAAGCATTAATGGTCCCTATTACAAAAACAACAGCAATTAAAATCCAATACCAGGATAGTCTAAACAAATCCCATTGATATAATAGCAAAGACACTGCAATTAACTGAACGATTAATCTTATCCTGTTATCAAGTGTGAAGATATCATCTAAAAAGCTGATGGTCGCAATGGCCAATAGACCTAGAACAAAAAAAAAATATTGCAGCCCATAAAAAAAGAAAAATATCAAACCAGCAAGGCAAAAAATAATCCCCCCCCCTCTTAAGGTTACCGTTTGATGAGAACTTCTCGCGTTTGGTTTATCAATGATATTGAAGCGGTCGGCTATCTTAAAATAGAATACCTCAATCAGAAAAAGTGCAAGAAATACAAGTAACGCAGGCAAAAATGATATCATAATTCAAATTAACGACAAAGATAGTTAATTGGGAGCTACAGAAAAGCAAAGTGCTAAAACTTATTTCAAAAAAAGCCAGCTCCAGCTCAAATAATCAAGCAAAACACTTGCTAGCGCTGTAAAAATAGCCTTGAATAAAAATCGTTTATTAAAGCTTAAACACTTTTATTACTTGCGTTGGTTTCCAATTTAATAGCTCTCTTGCAAGACTATCATCGAAAGTCAAATCGGCAAGAATTTTAACTAACTTCTTCGTATTAATCGGTGATTTGTTACCCATTATATCACCCAAGCCAGCCAATACTTTTGCTAACCATAAGGGAAGATTAATCGGACTTCGTCTGTTTAGTTGTTTAGCAATGCTTCCTGAGAGTTCCTCGAAAGATGGATGATACCCGTCGGTGAGGTTATAGATCCCCCCTATTTTTGCAGCAACAGGTATAACCTTTGAAACATCAGAAGCCATAACCATACTCTTTCTCGCTTTGCCTCCAGCAATATTAAAGTAATAGCCCTTTCTGAGTCCTTTGATCATTGCCCCCAGGTTTCCCGGAGGATTCTCTCCAACCAAAAGAGGTAACCGTAATATAGTGCAAATCACGTTGTTCTCAGCACACCACTCCATTAGTAATCTTTCTGCTTGAATTTTACTGTGTCCATAAGGATCCTTAGCATCTAGGGAGGAGTTTTCATTTATCAGAGTTCCGGATTCCCGTCCGTAAACTGCTACCGTACTAATAAATACAAAAGATTTCGGAACACTGGAAGATTGCTTTAGTCCCTTTAAAAGATTAACAGTACCAACCAGATTTACATCGAAAAAGGCCTGCCTTTCTGCAGCTGTTTTGGGAACTGAATGGGCTTTACCAGCAACATGCACTACCAGATCAACCTGCTCCAAAACAGGGACCATTTTTGCCAAATCCAAATTATAGGTAGCGCCAGTTCTTGAAATGGTAATAACATTATTTTCTTTGCATAATTCATTGTAGATGTATTTACCTAAAAAACCAGATGCCCCTGTTAAAATCACCTTCATAATCTTACCTTAATTTTTTCAGTATATTATGATTAATTGTTGTTCTCTTCTTATCAAAAAGCCAACCCCATTTATTAAAGTAATAAATAGCAGACTGTATTCCGATCTTTGTCAAGTGCCAAGATTTATGTGAACCCTTTTCAAAATGATGATAGATATTAACCTTGGGATAGAAAACTGTTAGATAACCCCCATCAATTAATCTCCTGCACAAGTCTGTTTCTTCTCCGTACATAAAAATACCCTCGTCGAAAAAACCAACCTTTTTTATGGCGCTTAATCTCAAAAACATAAAACATCCCGATAGATAAGGAACCTCCATAATCTGATCATAACCGGTAAACCTCAGCTCAAAAATATAATTCTGCTTTTCCACCATTTTTCTCAGAGGATTAAAGCGTCGCCCAATCCAATCATATGGTGTGGGCAATAACTTACAGAGGTATTGAATATCTCCATTTGGATAAAGCACTTTAGGCATAACATTACCCACCATTAGGTTTTTTTCCATATAACCAACCAATTCTTCCAGAACCCTTTTTTCATAGTACACATCGGGGTTTAAAACCAAGTGGTAAACAGATCCTTCTTTGATGGCCAGCTTTAGGGCTATATTATGGGCTGCACCAAAACCAGGATTAGAAGGGTTGTGCATATAAGTTATCCTAGGATCAATTTTAATGTCTGCCAGATCACTAGTTGGTGAATTATCAATCAGAAATAATTTAATTGGAAATTGGTCGAAATTAAGCAGGCTGTTAATAGCGCTTAACAGTACGTCTCTGTCATTTTTGAATAAAACAATACTTGCAGTTATGATTATCAAATTTAATTGTGATTAGTTACTCAGTGGAGGTAAAATTATGACTTTTTATCGCATTTATTGCATTAGGGTTTCTCACATGGGCGCGATTATCTCCCATTGGGATATTCCATCTGCACCTCCCATTATCGCTTAGAAAACCCGAATCGTACTTAAAAACAGTTCCATTTTCAAGCACCAGAGCAATTTCATATCCTAGCTTAAGAACGATACTAGAGAGCTTAATTTCTGCGTTTCTGATTAAGAGTCTTTTATCGGTAATGCCCTTACCAGGAAAACTACCGTTACTGCTAACAATTTCTTTTAAAACCGCATGTGTTGTTAACAGAAAGAAACTTTGTGCATGGGGCATAAAATTATTACGAATAATACTTTGGTACATTTTGGTCGCATATGATATTCCCAGAATACCAACTGTATCGTTCGCTTCCATATAATCGATGTATGAATCCAAAAATTCCGTTTGCATTTGGTTAACAGAGGTATTTGTCAAAATTACATAGTGGTTCGGTTTACCTTTAATGGTTTCAAAAAATGCCGCATATCCAGAAAAATCCATACCAGCATTTCCTACTTCCAAAACATTCAATTCTACAAACGCCTCCTTATTTCTCCAAGCTTCGGATAGCGTAACACATGTATCCACTTGTCTGTCGCCCGAATAGTTGTTAAATCTTTCGAGTTGAAACTTAAGCCCGCATGTAAACTCTTCAGCTACGCTTAATTTCTTTTGTCTAACAGCATTATATCCGCCCCACTCATGAATGCAGACTGAAACTTTATTACTATCCGCGCTAAGCCGCTGCCTCAGCAAAGGGCTTTCTGGGCATTTGCCAAAATTCCATTTCCAGAAATTATTTAAATACAAAAACGGGCTTAAAAATAATTCTTGTAATAAAATAAAGTAAAATCTAAGCTTGTACATCTAGTTAATCCGTTTGATATTGATGCCCATTTTAGACAGATTTTGCCCAACAGAAAAATTTCTGATGTTTTTGCTCAGTCCAAAATTTGTAATATTGGTTTTGCCGATACTTAATTTTTCTCTGCCTGTACTCCTGTCATAAATGTAGAAATTGACTTCTTCATTTTTGCTAGTACCATTTATTGCTGCTATCCTAATGTTGTTGACACCATGAAAATCAGCCTTATTGTTAACTAAATTAAGATTTTCAATACTGATCGCAGAGCTGTTATCAGTATCAAGGATGCCGAAAGAAATACCCGCGTTCTTGTACTTTCCTTGAATAGTGATATTCCCAAGTTTTATATTGTTTTTCCCTGCCAATGACCCGCGAATCCCTTTATTTAGCACCAATTTCTTTCCACCTATGATCATCAACTTATCAATTACAACGGATGAATTGTTGCCGAATATATGAAGAGCAGAGCTGTCAAAATCTAGATCTTTAAGCGACCGGTCATCAATGGATAAACTGGCCGATATCACATGTACGTTTTTACATGCCTCAAACCAAAGCGCTGCAGACGAATTATTAGAGTATGTTTGATTAGATGAACTTTTGATGTTAACAAGATCGGCTTCAAAATACTCATTCCTGTCAGCTGTTAATCCAATGGACCCATAGTTGGTCACATTTATATTATATGCATAGTAAGTACCAAAACTAACTATAAAATTAAAACTCTCTTGAGGCATGTATAAACCAGCAGATGTATGATATAATTTCCCGTTGATCAGGATTATTTTTGGCAGTATTCCAACATCTACAGCGTTCCCATTTTTTAGATGTGTTATTCCCCCTACAGTTTTTCCATCATCGAGAGTATGATAAACATGAATAGTCTTATTGCTAATGTTTCTAAACGAGACATTCGACAGCTCCACAGCTCCAAGCGTGACGATTGTTATGCAGGAACGCGCATGGATATTAATCGCCTCAACATTAGAAATATTAATTTTAGCATCTCTCCTTGTTGCATTAATTAGGATAACATCTGCAGCTGAGGGCATTATGCTGCTAATATTATTCTCTTTGCCAAACACTTTCCAAGCTTCTACTGATTGCCCGCGTGAGCCAATTATTTTTATCTGGTCTATTGAAACCCTGTTGCAAACTATATTTAAGGCTAGTTGAGCGTTATTGCCGAAAATTTTTACGGTCAAATCTTTCAGCGCAATCTTCTTGACCGATAAAATTTGTTCCCCAGTAATTACATAGGTTAACTTTTCGCCGGATAGCACTATGTCCATATCTTGAGCTGTTTTCAAAGCTTTAAGAAGCGCCTTGGTATCATCAGTTTTTCCATCTCCTTTTGCACCAAAATACCGTAAAGTCAAAACTTTAGTGCGCGCTACACAATTACAATTGCAAAAAAGCACCAGAACCAACGGTACGATTAAAAGAAGGAATCTCTTCTTTCTAGAAGTTGGATTGATTACGTTCACATTTTCCTTATTAAAGTGTATAAAATTTTATAATAATAATATCTAAGGCGTCCTATTCCTTTTATCGCCTTCAGGAACCGAATTTGTCTATTCTGATTCTCAAGTGTACTTTTTAACCCTAAAACCTTATTAATAAAATACTGAAGATTTACATTTCGTGCCCCAACTACATTTGACAGATGTTGTCTATAATAAATTAATGGGTCGTCAATTCCTAAAACAACTCCCTGGTTTTGTAAAACTTTGATCGTTATCCACCAATCATGCATTGGTGCTTTCGAGTGATAAGGGAGACTACAATTTTTGGCGGCTTCATTAAATACCATTGTACAACCCGTCACACAATTAAATACCTGAATAATATTTTTTTTAGTCAAAATTTTTGGCTTTATGCCAGATGACTTCCAAAAAGACTCATTAATGATATTCAGTTCCTGATCTACAACACATAAATCAGAGTGAACTACAATAGGCTTTTGGGGATTTTGAAGCTCTAGTTTTCTCATCTCAGCCATAGATCTTTCCACTTTTTCAGGAAGCCAAAAATCATCATGATCGCAAAAAAAGAAATAGTCTGCGTCAATATTCTTCAGTAAAAACATAAAACTTTGGGCAGCACCAAGGTTTGATTTGCCATCAGTTACCAGAATAATTCTTTCATCCTGATTTACAAAATCCTGTATAATTTCAAGGGTATTATCCTGAGATCCATCATCTCGAATATAAAGCTTCCAATCCCGAAAAGATTGCTCAACAATTGATTGAAGCTGTGGCCTTAGAAATTGCTGGCTATTGTAGGTTGCCATCAATATCACAATACTATCCTTGTACATTCAATTAGAATAAATTTTTAAAAAAAATGCGCATTATTTCCAGCTTTCTTGTCTGTAAGGTTAATTTCAAAGTACGGATGGAAATAATTCTATAGAAATAGAAACGATCAAACCAATGTTGTGTTTCAAAATTGTTTACATCATTCAAAAATAATTTATACCTAGATATTATTTTATCAAGATCCTCTTCAAACATTGAAAAATCCTGATGCAAGGTTAAGTCGAGTATATAAAATTGTTTATACTTCTTCCGAAACCTGTTTATAAACTGAAAGTCGGCCCCATCAATTTTAACTTTCTCATTGTATCCCCCAACATCAAAATAGCTTTCCAGATGAATACATAGTCCGCTGTTTACAGGAACATGGACGGCTAAATCATCAACTCCCGGAGCGATGCGATCTATTAGTTTGCCCCACTTATATATATATCTGCAAGGAGACATAATTTGTCCATTCTGGATCCTCATTATAGGGGCAAACAGTTTAATATTTGGATGTAGATTAATGTTTTCTAAGTAAACTTCTAAAGAATTTTCAGGAAATAATGTATCCTGATCTAATAGGAGTAAATATTTTCTGTTATTATTTTTAGCATGCAGTGCAGCATTGTTATAAGCAATACTTAAGCCCCCATTTGTTTGGTCGCTTTGATAAACGACATTCCAAATGCGACTTTCAAGCGTTGTTTCCTGAATATATGGACTGTTATCATACACATATAAGTCATGTTTGACAATCTGGAAATCCTTTTTTTTCTCTAATGCAGCGTTTAGCGAAACAAAGCTTATGGACTCTTCGAGCTTACACTTGTACAAGACAATAACAAACTGTATGTCAGACGATAAAATCATTCAAATATAAGTAAAGTTTTAGACCGGAAATGGAAGAACAATAGAACAGCAGCAAATACTACAATGATGATACGTGGTATAAGCCTCAATTTTGGGGGGAATGTATAAATTATGAGCGGTAAAGTGAACATTTCCACCACCACAAAAAACTCATTAAATCTTAAAGCAACAGCAGCTGTACGTGACATGACGATAAGCGCCACTAACGAAATAATGTAGATTTTGGTGAGAATTATGGCATACTTATTCTCCAATTGGATTTTATCTATGCACTTCAAAAGATAAAAGATCACAATAAGTCTTAAAAGCACTAATGTGCTGATTACATTAACCTTTTCATCACCAGACTCTTGTAGCTGTATATACGTACTCACTTTTGCCTGTATAGATTCAATCGGTATTACTTTATATATATCAACAGGAGATAAACCGATAAAAAGCACTATATAACTTAGCGGGATGATAACAAACCAAACTTTCTTATTGATTTTATCCGTATCAAAAAACCATACAAAAAACAGCACCAACGCGGTCAGATGAAAAAGTACTGCGATAAAAGCGATAAAAAAAAACTGATAATTCTTTTTCACCTGCAAGGGGATAAGGCTTAACAATAATAATCCAGACGCTACTCCTGCTCGAATTTGCGTTAGCTCATTAAGGATATAAATATTGCTAAAGTAGATTAGTAAGCTAATAAATACATAATCGGATAGTTTGCAAATAGCATAGGATTTGATTGTCACTCCAAGCAGAGCAAACAGGAAAAATAGAAACAGATGTGTGCCCGAAAAAAAATTGACAACTTTTGTTATGATAATAAAACCAGGCTCTATGTAATAGGTGCTGTTTTCAGTTAAATTTAAGAAAATCTCCTTGTAATTTGCATAATCCCTGTCCACTCCCCCGCCCCTAAAACCTGCAAACAAGATTAAAAGCAAGCTACAAAACATCAACAAAAGAATTTCTGTATTTTTGTCCTTGATTTCAAACAATGCCAGAAAAGACAGAAAAAGAAATAAAGTAAATATTAGTAATATCATCTTTTGTTCTCTATTTATTACACGACATCCCGTAATAGGTTATTTTCATGATTGGCTCATTACTGGACATTAACACCAAGGCTTTCCAGATCACTTTTAAGATCAGAAGAAATAATATCTATTGTTAATTTCGATTTGTATTTTCTTATATTCTCCACTAATATATCATACTTTTCTTCATGATATTTTTTTTGTGTGAGAAGTTGATTTATCAGTATGGTCATTTCTTCCAAATTTTCACACAGATAACCTATTTCTCCCTCTCGCTCGAATACATCGTTAAAAAAGGTATTTCTTAGTGCGATAAGCGGTTTTTCATAAAAAACAGCATCAAAAAAGGCAGCACTACTCCTTAATATAAAATCGTCTTTACCGTAGAAAAAGATGGAATAATGTAAATTAGAAATTTTTTCGTTATACTTTTCCCTAGATAAAGGTTTATTGATCGTTTGATTTACAAAGTCTACAATGAGTGGGCTTAAAAATGGCTCGATACTAGTCTCTAAAACACCAACGTTACTGAGTTGGAGCTCTCCACTCTCAATTTCTTCTTTCAGATTAAATGCCAATTCATAAAATAGATGAACATTTTTCCTAACACCAGCTGAGCCAACATGTCCTATCCTTAGCACCTCTCGCGACAAACTAATGACGCTCTTGAATCCATTCTCATCTGGAAACGGAGGAAGTTCAATTGCAATTGTTTCAGCATAAGTGGTTCTTTTTGTTTCTAGTAAGATCTGTTTTGAAATCGGCGTTAAAAATATATAATAGAAATTCTTTGCCTTAATTTCAAACATTAACTTGTGGAAAAACCCAACTATTTTTTGTTGTATTGTTTTTGGATAATAAACGTATTCAACGTCTCCATGAATGACCGATAGTGTTGTCACCGACGGGTATTTCTTTTTTATAAGCTTAAGCAGCACCAAACAGGGGAAGTAGATATGCGTAACTACAACAATGTCGCCTGGCTTACAGTTTTTGAAAATCCTTGTAAGCAGCGAAATATCTCTATGTATCCGCAATAAAATAAGGTAAACTCTATTAAATATATTAGTGGTAGCCACATTCAGATTGGCAACACTTTCGAAGGAAATCAATGTATCTTGTGTTTTAAAACATTCCTTAACCTGCTCATTATGCTTTTTAGGTGATGTAAAAACAATAGGTTTATCCGCGTAAATCTTTCTAAAGATTTTTATAATATTAACATTAGCCAATACATGCAAATAATCCTCTACAAATGCTTCTATTATATATATCATTTTAAGTATAAAATGGAGGTTGATAATTTATGGTATAAGTTAGATTAGATTTTCTATCGCCAATTTGCTTTGCAGGGATGCCCCCGGCGATGGCTAGTGGATTAACATCTTTCGTTACTATGGCACCACATGCTATTACACATCCTCTCCCCAGCTTTACATTAGGAAGTATAGTAACCCTAGAAGCTACCCATACATGATCTTCTATAATAACATCGCCAGTTTTCACCTCATGGCTATCAGAATGTGGATCGTGCTGTGCTGTATAAATATAAACGTCTCTTGAGATATCTACATTGTTCCCAATAATAATTTTAGCAATTCGCCCGTCCAACAAAACCCCTGGGTTTATCATACAATTGTTCCCTATCTGAATCTGTTTTCTGCTTAACTGCAAATTAAGCAGTTTCACATTCATCGATACAAATGAATTTTTACCGATGGTGATATACCTCCTAACAAAGAACATCCTCAAGAAATTAAAAGGGATCTTGCTAAAAAATGAATTAAATAAATATAATCGAAAATATGCGAAAAATGTCTTTAGATCTGTCATTCTTATTAAGTATTAATATCTGCTAGGCCTTAAAAATAGCCGCCATTTGCTTAAGATAGTTCTTATTTCCTTTTATCAAGAAAAGGAGAAAACTTTGGAGAGTGAATATAAAAGTCACCACAGTTGCCGGGAATACTCCACTAGTCTTTTTAAAATACAGTTTTCTGCTCTTTGCAAAAACGCCTATCTTGAAAAAATTGAACGATTCAGCTCTTTGAGAGCCTCCTTCCAAATGAACTATTTTTGCTTCTGGAACAAGCACAGATTTAAATCCTGCTTGCCTTATTCTGTAGGAGAGTTCCGTTTCTTCAAAATATAAAAAAAAGTCCTCATCAAAAGCTCCAACTTTATCTAATACAACTCTGTTAAGAAACATATCAGCTCCGCATATAAAGTCTACAACCTTTATTATTTGGTCGGTATTAATCGCTCCCCCGGTAATATACCTATCGTAATATTTCTTATAGAAATTATTAAATCCCAATTGCGAAATTGCATCCAAAATAGATGGAAAATTCCCAAATGATGCTTGTTTGCTGCCTTTGGCGTCAAACAGATCCCCTCCACAGCACCCTACCATATGGCTCTGAGGGCTCTCCATATAATCAAATAAAACCTTAACTGCATTATTCAACAAATATGTATCTGTATTTAAAAGAAACAAATATTTACCTTTTGCCACCGAAATTGCCTTATTATTTGCTTTACCAAACCCTAAATTTGCATTATTTTGAAGTAAAATAACATTTGGAAACTCTTCCTTAAGCATTTCCAATGACCCATCTTTTGAATCATTATCACTCACGATCACTTCAAAATTAACCATCAATGTCTTTTCATAAAGAGAGAGAAGACATTGTTTCAATAAGTCTTTTGTATTGTAGTTGACAAGTATAACTGAAACATCCATATTATTTGACCAATTTATTGAAAACGATACTTCTTAGTTTCTGCTCTATTTCCAGAAACACTACATTTTTGATAAAATACTTCTGTACCAGAACGAAATAGATACCAGAAACTGCCCAAACTGAAAATACAATAGCAATGCTGCCATTAAATGTTGCTTGTCCGAGCCAACAAAATGCAACATAAGGTATTGCAAACAATAAATTCGTAATAAAACTTTTATAGGGAATTGTAAAATTAATTTCTCTTTTCACAAAGTAGTTTGCCGAAATAACAACGGCAAATTCGGATACAAGCAATACGATCGCAGAACCAACACTATGTAGCTTCCCAATTAATAAAAGATTTAGTATAACACCTATAACCGCTCCAATTATAGAGTTTAGAAACACGGACCTATCGTTATTAAAAGGCATTAAGATCTGAACAACCAAAATTTGAGCTATGCCAATAATTAATAAAAGGGGCATGATAATTTGCATTGGCAAAACTGCCCCTTCAAAACCTTTCCCAGCAATTATTTCAATAATTTGGGGCGCTAAGATACCACAAACCACAAGCAATGGTATGCTGATACAAAAAAGTATTTCATATGACTTATTTATCAAACCCCTTATTTCTTCGAACTTTTTCTCCTCAACCAAAAGACTGATACGGGGAAGCATTACACTGGTGAAAGCGGTAAAAACAGAGAGCAGAATGGTATATATTTTAGTGGCAGTAGTATAGTAGCCAACTTCTTTATCTCCTGATATAAATCCTAAATAGATCACGTTGAAACTAGTGTACATGTAGGTTAACAACCCGTACATCCCCATGATTAACATTGGCCGCGTATATTTTAGAACCGCCAATTTTTTAAAACTAAATTTGACAAATTTTCTGGCATGGAAGGTATTAAATAGGGCATTAATAACGGTTGAGACAACGGTTAGCAGAAAATAAAGCTTATAGTCTTGGCTATCTGAAATAAGCAAAAATACCAATGCAATATATATTACCTTAATCAAGATACTTCTGGTGGTGATAAACTTAAAATTTTCAATACCGACAAAAAACCACTCTATCAGAAATAACGTAGAAATAATTTTTGCTAGCCCCATATAAAGCAACTCCTGGTAGGCAGCTAATTTCGCTACGTACACTATGGCGATGACATAGGCAATGCAAACAATAACGGTTGATATAAGATTAAAGATTAACAAACTTGAAAAAACCTTGCTTTTAGCTTGCGAATCGTCGTTTGTCTTAGCGATTTCCCGGACTCCAATCGCACCTATTCCTAATGAGGCGAATAAAAGAAAATAATTAACTACCCCATCTACGAAGCTACATTTCCCAAGATTCTCCACTCCCAAAGTCCTGGAAACATAGGTAAAGGTTAAAAATGGAAAGATATAATTTGAAACAGATAAAATACCATTATACAGGAAATTCTTCTTTATACTCATTAATTAAATTTATTGTTTTTTCTAAAAAACGGAATTTAGATCATTTTAATGTGAATACTTATGCCATCATGGACACTACAAAAATGAGTCACCTTAGAAACCGAGGGTCCAAGACTGCTGTAGTTTATGGCGATTATCGTTTGTTTTATTGTTGATGTGTTAGGTTAATTAGCTAATACTGTTTTGATTATCAATTTTGCCAAAAGGAAGAAAACAGTCAAAAACCCAAGTAATAGTCCGCCTAACAGCCCCCCCTTAATTTTACTTAACTTGTCAACTGTTAATGGGTAGATGGGTTCATCCACAACTTGAATAAGAGGTGTTTCCTTTAATAGGGATACCTTAGTCATCTCCAAATTTTTTACCATTTCTGCTAAAATGACTTTATTGGTTTCTGCAGAAAACTGGGCCTTCTGTGCTGGGGCCACCCGCTGTACCTGTTTGGTTGGATTAAGATTTGGAGTTGCATCAGCTACAATGGCGGCGCTATAAATTGCACCATTCATAACTGATCTAACAGAATCACTTTTATGTTGTAGAATCTGCACGTTTTGTAAGGTCTTTTTTGTCTTGGTATTAATGTAAAATTGATTAACGTTCTTAACCAATTCGTTATTAAAAGACTTTGCAAAAAATTCATCTTTTGCTTTTACATCAACCTGTATCGTACTTAATTTTTTATCTGGCTTAGCTACCGTTAAATAATTTTTATTAATATCCGTTACAATCACGCCTAAAATACTGTCTCGTAATCGATTCGGAGTCAAAGAAAAGTGGCCATCTCTCAAACTGTCAGCGTTAAATCGCAGATTCAAAAGTTCTGGCTTTTTCTGCCATTTTTCCCTAAGCTTATTAAAATAAATATATCTTTCTACCAATAATTGATTTTTACCTGAGATATCGACGGCAGTTAGCAGCGTTTGCTCGAGCATTGTTCGAGACTTATACAATCCCAGAATGTTATCTCCCTGAAAAATGCTACCCCCACCGCCAGCCAAATCCACGCCAGCCATCATCGCAAGACCTGATAGGCCACCCAAACCCCCACTTTCTTTTTCTTCCTCCAATACAAAGGTAGTTGTTGCGATATAAACAGGCTTCCTAAAATGCGCATAAGTAAAACCTAAAATGCATCCTAATATCCCAAACAACATGATAATTAACCATTTAGATAAAAGATAATCCCACCATTCATAGATTTTAAATATAATCCCTTTCAATGAGACTTCATTTTCTTGTACAAGTTTACTTTCGTCCATAGGTTTACTGATCTTTTGCTAATTTAGATTTGCATATAATACTTACCTCAATAAACTAACTATAATAGCCCCTAAAGAGGCAACCGCTGTTCCAATTCCAATCCAGCTTTGCGCCGTTAGCCGTTCTCTTTCCGCACGTTTAGGAACCAATATTTCTGCACCAGGCTTAACAACAGGATAATTGCTGAAAAACAAAAATTTGCTCACTGCCGCAGCAGAGCCGTTGGCATATTTAATATAGGTTCCACCTTTTCTTGCATTCGAGGTAAAGCCACCTGCACCATTGATATATTGCCTCAGGCTCTTTCCAGGCAGATAAACAATGCTATTGGGATTGAGTACTTCACCAGTAATCCGCACAGTCTGCAAGGTGCGTGGAACACGGATAATATCCCCATCCTCTACAATCAGGTCATATTTCCCCAATGGTTTTTCCATTATACGCTCCAGATTGATGCCGACCAGATCACTTTGAATTAGTTTCTGCTCGATCTCTGCCGTCAGCGTATCTTTAGCACCGGCCTCTTGTGCACGTTTTAAGCTTAGATATTTTTTCTCCTCTTCTTCTTTATTGTTAATGGCATTCTTATCTGCCGGATTTACTTTTTCAGCACCCGGACGTTTCAAACTTGCTCCCTCGGTATAAGCATAAGAAGTGAGTCCCCCTGCTCTTTTGATTACATCAGAAATACGCTCATTTTTATTGGTGATGGTGTATATGCCAGGGTAAAGAACCTCTCCTTCCAATTTGACCTGTTTCTGAATGGAATAACCCTCTGAATTTCTGATAGAAACAATATCAAAAGGCTGCAAAATAAAAGTGGGCCCCTCAACTTTCAGGTTCCGGTCAACCGAAAGGCTGAATACTTCAGCCGTACGCGAAGTTTTACCCAAGGTATCTGCACTTTTAACCCTTCTGGAGATTTCAATCCGGCTGGGTGTTGCACCTTCTTTAAACCCTCCTGCCATTTGGATCAAGGCTTCAACGCTCATATTGTCTGCATACTCAAATATGCCTGGCTGTCTAACCTCTCCCTGGATACTCAGCTTATATTCATCCCTCAAGTCAAACAAGGAGGATATCGTGATCTTATCTTCTCTTTGAAGTGGAATATCAGCCTGCACACCAGACATGACTTTAGCAACATCGAAAGAGATCAAACTGGCGGTATTATCGAAATTCAAGCGGTTGATATAACCTCTATTTAAAAAAGCATCTTCCTTCAAACCGTCGGCCTTGGTAATCAAGCCTTTCAAGGTGGTACCATCTTCCAGCGAATACATCCCAGGACGAAAAACAGCTCCATCAATTTCTACTTTGTTTGCAAAACGATCCAAAATGGTGTCTACAATAAACTTATCACCATTTTGGGGATTATAGCTATTGAATTGCGTGCTGGAAACATCAATGATCTTCCGCTCTCTATTGGTATTTTGCAACACTTTAATATTAGAACTATAAGCTTCTGTAGAGAAACCACCAGCAAAGCGCAGAAGATCGGCAAGGCTTTCACCAGATACCACTTCAAATAATGCTGGCCTTTTAACCTCTCCTGACATTTCTACCCGCTTTTCATAAACCGGAATGTTAATCACATCCTGATCCTGTAATCGGATATTACCTTTTTGAACTCCATTCAGCAGGAAGTCATACACATCAATAGTAGATACTACATTGTTTCCCCTGATTACCTGTATTTTACGGAATGATCCGTTTTCATTTGGACCTCCAGAAGCATTTAGTGCATTAAACACAGTAGAAAGGGAAGAAAGGGAATAGGAGCCCGGTTTCACAACTTCTCCAACAAGAGTAATTTTAATCGTACGGATATTCCCCAGGTTTACAGCTACAGTAGTTCTGCCCGTTTTTAGTGAAGGATAAGTGGATGCAAGACTCGACCGAATTTTACTGATCGCCTGCTCAATGGTCAAACCGCCTACAGCTATATTTCCGACGTATTGCAGGCGTATTATGCCATCAGGACTAACTTTCAATTTATAACTGGCCTCATTGTCTCCACTTAAATCGATCAAAAGTTCATCATCCGGGCCAATTACATATCCTTTCGGGGTGGCCATTCGGAGATTGGGTTCAAATGTAAGGCTGGTACTCGCAAAAAGTTCCTTTCCAAAAACTTTGGGCTTCAACCCTTCAAAAATATTGACTTCTGTTTGTGGGTAATCTTTATTATTTGTCTTTTTATTGTTTATACTTTTATTATCTGTATTTTTTGTTGAATCCCGGTTGATCTTAACCGCTGTTCTTGATCGATCATCGCTTTCTTCTACATCTCTATTCGACGTGTTATTGTTCTGTGAGGTAGTGCCACTGGTTGTCCCATCCTGCTTTCTAATTTTCTCTATCCTTAGTCGTAGTTTTTGAATTTCGTCAGCTTTCATGCCTTGCGCAGCAGCCATCTGCTCTAATTGAGCATCGTTATAACCGATAGATTCTGCTCGCTGCATTAATTGCCTGATCTGCGTATCAGTTAGGTCGTCGACCTTCACATTTGCATAATTGCTCTGAGCCATTGCCTGCTGAAATACAGTGAGCATGATCAGAAATAGTAGGATTGTAAATATGTTTTTCAACTTCATAGGTATAGGAAGTATATTTAATTATATTATGATTATTCGAAGTAGTTCAATGTCCTGAATCCGCCCTCTTTTAAATACTGATCTTTTTTCATTACTTGCAAATCTGAATGCACCATCTCTTTCACCAGCGCAGCCAGATCATATTTAGGTACCCAGCCCAACTGTGTTTTTGCTTTTGAAGGATCGCCAAGAAGCAGATCAACTTCCGTTGGCCTGAAATATTTAGCATCAACCTGAACCACTGTCTGACCTGCCTTTAGTACATTGGCGTTTAGTCCAAAATTGCGCAGTAGTTCCTGGTCAACATCTATTATTACGCCCCTTTCATACTCGTCTTTTCCGCTGAATTCAATTTCGATTCCCAACTCTGCAAAACTCATTCTAACAAAATCTCTAACTGTAGTGGTCACCCCTGTTGCAATCACATAATCTTCAGCTTTTTCTTGTTGCAGAATCAACCACATTGCTTCAATGTAATCTTTGGCATGTCCCCAATCCCTTTGTGCGGAGAGATTACCCAAATAAAGGCATTCCTGCAATCCAAGTGCTATTTTAGCCGCCGCTCTGGTAATCTTACGCGTTACAAAGGTCTCTCCCCGTAAAGGGCTCTCGTGGTTAAATAGAATACCATTGCAGGCAAATAAGCCATAGGCTTCACGATAATTAACGGTAATCCAGTACGCGTACATCTTAGCAACAGCGTATGGTGACCGTGGGTAAAAAGGCGTGGTTTCACTCTGGGGAACGGCTTGCACGAGTCCGTAAAGTTCAGAAGTAGAAGCCTGATATATTTTAGTTTTGGTTAGCCCAAGAATCCTGATTGCCTCGAGCAACCTCAGCGTACCTATTCCGTCTGCATTGGCCGTATATTCAGGCATCTCGAAGCTCACATGAACATGGCTCATTGCCGCGAGGTTATAAATTTCATCAGGTTGAGTCTCCTGTATAATCCTGATCAGGTTTGTAGAATCCGTTAGGTCGCCAAAATGAAGTTTGAAATTAACATTGTTCTCATGTTGATCCTGATATAGATGATCGATGCGGTCAGTATTGAATAGCGACGACCTTCTCTTTAAACCGTGCACCATATAGCCTTTCTTCAGAAGAAATTCTGCCAGATATGCTCCGTCCTGGCCCGTAACACCTGTTATTAGCGCAACTTTCATAAACTATTTTGATAACTTTTTAAGCGAGCAAACATACATAATTTTTTCTAGCTTAAGGATAGGAAGCCTCAGCTCATTTGCCAGTAGTGTGAAATTATCGTATTTTTCTACCTCCCCAATCACGATTGATTGTCCTCAAAAATATAAATGCCTATCAATGATCTACATCTGGGAAATATCTTTATTTTTGAAGTTGATATCCTAATCAAATGAAAAAAATTATACTCCTGTTAGCGGCACTAGCGCTATCATTACCCACGTTTTCCCAAACCAGTGCAGATTATAACTTTTCGTTAGGCTTAAAAGCGTACAGCATCATGCAACTTCCTAAGGTATTGAACCAAACAAATTACCAAGATTTCAAGCATACCTACGCAAATGCGTTGTTCATGAAATTCAATGATAATCAAATCAGTTACCGTATTGGAGGAAATTTCTATAGAAAGAGTATCACCTTCCCTAATACCTGTGCCAGTTGTGAAATTGCGGAAGGAATACTGACTGATTTTGCATTCAAAGTTGGCTTTGAAAAGAATTTCACCTACTCCCGTTTTCAACCTTATTTTGGGATGGACCTGGGTTACCGCTCTAACAGATTTAGTGGTAATACCTATCCTGGCAATACCATGTTTGTGGGTACCGCGAGATATGCAGAATCATCAAAAAATGGATTGGTCATTTCGCCGATTATAGGCGTAAAGCTCAACTTAATACCGCTTATGAATCTATTTGCTGAAAGCAGTCTGGACTATTTTTATTCTTATGAACGCCAAGAATCAACAGAGCCGAATGGAACTTCCAGGACGGTAAATACCTATCAAAAATCAGAATTCTTGCTTAACCTTTTTTCAGCAGGAGTCCAGTTTAACATTAGTAGGAGAAACTAGTCCAAAAAAAGCTATTTCCTTAGGCGCAGTTCAAGAAGAGAGCCGACCTGATAAATTCTGGGTTTGATATGCAGAGATAAACATTGGCTATAAACCTGAGTTCGATAATTAATTCGATTTAAAATTGCAATCATACCAGCAAATATTTAAATACGTGAAATTCAAATACTTAAATATCACACGCGCGTCATTACATATGATAAAGTTACCGATATTTTCTGCTTAGGTGATGAATTCTGCAAGAACTTTGAGTTTGTAAGAACAAACGGATCAAGGCAAACAAGGTGTTCAGGGGGATTGCTGAAGTTGGAAAATCCACAATGGGCTGGTTTTTCGGTTTCAAGCTTCATTTGCCGATTAATGACAGAGGCGAAATTCTAAATTTCCTGATTAGCCAGGGAAATATGGATGATAGGGCCCTTGAGAGAGAGGGATTCCTGAAAAAATATTCGGCAAGCTGTTTGGAGACAAGGGATATATATCAAAAACTTTGTTTGAAATAACATGAAAGATAAGATCAGATTGAGGAAAAGGTCTGTGATAGAAACCGTAAATAACGAGCTTAAAAACATATACCAGATTGAATATTTAAAACATCGCTCATTCATTAATTTTAAGTTAATATTTTGGCTGGATTGGCAGCATATAGTTTTTTCCCTAAAAAACCATCAATCAAATATCAAACTGTAAAAACTAATCAATTATACGCATTTTAATAATCGAACTCAGGTTCGAGATAAATATTGGATGGAGAATGAATAATATCCCTGAAACTTAACAAAAGATGTGTCCACACGGTAAGGTGTAAAATCGGGGCTGCAAGCCACGTTCATGATAAACATATAGCGCTCTGCTAAATGGCATTTAAAGGATAGCAATGTTTATTTTTTTCTGAGCTTTTTAGGGTCGGTCTTATCAACATGCTCAGTCTTTAGGTAATTAGCGCTGTTATTTTTGGTCTTCACCCATGAATATCTACTGGTCACGCAATGTGGGCAAAAATATTTCCGGATGGGCAGAAAAAAAAGCAACGTTTTAATCAACCAAGGCCTTGGGATTTGATAGTGGTACTGCGTGTTGCATTTCCAGCATCGCGGATACGGATTTGACATTAATTAGTATTCTAGTTAATTGGTTAGTAAAACAAAAAAGCAAATAGTGTGCCAAAGTAATAAGACATTATAAACTACTTATGCTGAACACTTTTCAACCAGACACTAAATCAATTGACTCAAAAGCTAAACAGAATTATTGTCCTAAATAACTTTCCGGGAAACTACCTACAGAGCCTGCTGGAAAACTTTATCTTAAAAATCCCGCAAATCCTGATTAGCTTTGCTTCCTTTTAATTTTACCTTTAGGTCGAAGTACGGTAGTGGAAGTTGATGTAGCTCGCAAAAGAATTTCACTATCGATGAAAACTGATACCAGTCAGAAGCCCGGAGCCGGGAGACTAAGGAGCATAAACCGAAATAAGATTTTAAACAGAATAACAGTAAACAAAACTTCAAGCCACGTAATGAACCAAAAGACGCTGATGGCGATCTGGAGGAAAAATTAGCAAAGCTGAAAGACATGTTTAAATAATATATAGCTTTAAAGGCCTAATAGCTACTTCGTTGTCAGCATCTTTCCTGCTAGATAGACCCTGAAATAAATTTAGGGTAACGACGGCGAATTGAAAATATCTACAGAAGATCCTGAAAGGTATGTTATTAATCGAGTTCAGGTTTATAATAATAAAATCCCACCAACGCGAAAGCAAGATGAAAGTTTGTGAACGATAACTTGATTAAAATACCAAGAGATACCGCTATTAATCCAATGATTAGGTTCTTAAAAAAACAAAGAGATAGGATAACCGGAAACCTGGTCGATATGCTGTATAAACGAAATTTGTGGTTAATAAATACGGCGATCAGCCAATGGATATTCTTATAACAGCTATATTTTTGAATTGTTTGCTAACAGAAAACCAAGAGCCGCAAATAAATTATTTACATTAGAGCCTGTTTAAATTTTATTCAATAATAACTTTATAGCAGATAATTTGACCATTGTTTCAGATGTTTCCGTTAATAGCCCACCGATTTGTAGAGCTTAGCCGAAGTGTAATCATGCCCTTAACCATATTCCTTAAATGCTGTTGTTCAAGCCCTTGTACAGGCATTTTTTTTTGCGGATTCCACACCGATAAGAGTTTGTAAGAACAAACGGATCAAGGCGGACAAGGTATTCAGGGGATTGCTGAAGTTGGAAAATCCACAATGGGCTGGTTTTACAGTTTCAAGCTTCATTTGCTGATCAATGACAGAGGCGAAATTCTAAATTTACTGATTAGCCAGGGAAATACGGATGATAGGGAGCTCTTGAAAAGAGGGGAATTCCTGAAAAAAATATTCGGAAAGCTGTTTGGATACAAGGGGTATATATCCAAAACTTTGTTTGAAATACTTTACTGATGGGGTACATTGACAACAGTCATAAGTAACAATATGAAAAACGGCTTAATGAACATGACCGATAAGATCACATTGAGGAAAGGCCTGTCATAGAAACCGTAAATAACGAGCTTAAAACATATACCAGATTGAACATTCAAGACATCGCTCATTCATTAATTTTATAGTTAATATTTTGGCTGGATTGGCAGCATATAGTTTCTTCCCTAAAAAACCATCGATCAAATATCAAACTGTAAAAACTAATCAATTGGTACGCATTTTAATAATCGAACTCGGGTTATAATCTATCATCAACCAAATCACGCGAAATGAATGATTTAGTATCGAAAATAACAGCTCCGGTTTTTCTAAATTCGGAATAATCAACGTTCAAAAACTGATAATGGGAGACCGCCAGAATCACAGCGTCATATTGATATCCAAACTGTTCCAATAACCTAAAACCATATTCCTTTTCCACTTCAGCTGTATTGGCCCAGGGATCAAATACATCAACTTCCAAACCAAACGATATCAGTTCCCTATAAATATCGATTACCCTTGTATTTCTGGTATCGGGGCAATTTTCTTTAAAAGCGAAACCTAATATTAGTGCTTTAGCGCCATTAATTACCTTATCTCTTGCCACCAACATCTTAATCACCTTATTGGCTACAAACATGCCCATATTGTCATTTACCCTCCGCCCGGATAAAATCACTTCAGGTTTATAACCCAAAGCTTCCGATTTATGCGCTAAATAATAGGGATCAACGCCAATACAATGGCCACCAACCAAGCCTGGTTTATAATTGAGAAAATTCCATTTGGTTGCAGCAGCAGCCAGGACATCTGTTGTATCAATGCCCATGCGATCAAAGATTAAGGCCAGTTCGTTTACAAAAGAGATATTAACATCCCGTTGTGCATTTTCAATGGCTTTTGAGGCTTCTGCTACTTTAATACTGGGTGCCAAATGGGTACCTGCGGTAATGATAGATGCGTAGAGTTGATCAATTTCAGCAGCAATTGCAGGCGTAGAGCCCGAGGTTACCTTTTTAATTTTGGTAAGGGTATTAACTTTATCTCCAGGATTAATCCGTTCCGGGGAATAGCCACAGAAAAAATCGATATTGTATTTTAATCCTGAAATTTTTTCTAAAACAGGCACGCAGTCTTCTTCGGTACAGCCAGGATAAACAGTCGATTCATAAATGACGATATCACCTGTTTTTAATATGACACCTAACATTTTACTGGCCGCAAGTAGAGGTTGCAAATCTGGCCGTTTGAGCTGGTCTATAGGAGTAGGTACGGTAACGATATAGATGGTACAAGTGGCCAGGTTGGCTAAATTGGCGCTGAGGGTTAATCCCATCTCCGATGCCGCAATTACAGCTTGCAGATCGTCTAAATTGGCTTCATGTGTTCGATCCTGTAGTTGATTTAACTCCGCTACCCGCTCCTCATTCGTATCAAAACCTATTACTTTATATTTCTTAGCAAATTCGATTGCCAAGGGTAAGCCTACATAACCTAAACCAATAATGGCAATCTGCTTTTCTGTATTCATTTTTTCTTTCGGTAATTGGACAAATATAAACTTATATCCTTTATATGGTAAGATTGCCTATGCATTTTAGAGATCCTTCCATGCGCTCAGGATGACAAAAATTCCAAATAAAAGAAAATCACCAATCGATACATGGCATCAATTGGTGATTTAGAATTACACGTATATTAAACTATACTAAAACTTCTTATTTGATCTGCTTCAACAGGTAACTACCATAGCCACTTTTAACCAATGGAGTAGCGATAGCCTTAAGCTGTTCTGCATCAATAAAGCCCATACGGTAAGCAATTTCCTCAATACAGCCTATCTTTAAACCTTGCCTTTCTTCTATAATCTGAACAAATTGGCCAGCTTGCATTAAAGAGGTAAAAGTCCCTGTATCTAGCCAGGCTGTACCACGGCTTAATACGCCTACCTTTAATTTACCTCGTTCTAGATAGATTCGGTTCACATCGGTAATTTCGTACTCGCCACGAGGTGAAGGTTTAATATTTTTGGCAATTTCTACCACCTCGTTATCATAAAAATACAAACCTGGTACTGCATAGTCCGATTTGGGCTGAACAGGTTTTTCCTCAATAGAAATGGCCTTTTTATTTTCATCAAACTCCACAACACCGTAACGTTCAGGATCAGCAACCTGGTAGGCAAATACAACACCGCCTTCGGGATCAGCACTCGCCTGTAATAATTTGGCCATACCATCGCCATGGAAGATATTATCCCCCAATACTAAAGCTACTTTATCTTGACCAATAAATTCTTCACCGATCACAAAAGCTTGTGCTAAACCATTCGGCTCAGCCTGTACTGCATAACTAAATTTACAGCCTAAAGAAGCACCATCACCTAATAATTTCTCGAAATTAGGGAGGTCGTGTGGGGTAGAAATAATCAGAATTTCTTTTATCCCAGCCAACATTAAGGTAGATAGTGGATAATAAATCATCGGTTTATCATAAACCGGCATCATCTGCTTACTACAAGCCAAAGTTAAAGGATGCAAACGGGTTCCGCTGCCACCAGCTAAGATTATACCTTTCATATTAGTATTAGATTTTGGATTTTAGACATTAGATTTGAGGTTAATGGCTCTATCTATCTAAAATCTACATTACTTCAATTTATTAATTTGTTTTATGCACTCTATCAGACTATCTCTCCAATATGGAATCTGGATATCAAAAGTTTCTTTGATCTTGGTTTTGTCCATTACCGAAAATACTGGCCGGACAGCTTTGGTAGGGTAAGCAGAACCTGGAATAGGATTCACTTTAACCGCTGTTTCACTGATATCAAAGATGGCCTTTGCAAAATCGAACCACGAGGTTACCCCTTCATTGCTATAATGGTAAACGCCATAAGCGGCGGATGAAGAACTTATAATATCAAAAATGGCATTTGCCAGATCAATCGCGTAGGTCGGTGTGCCAACTTGATCGGCAATGATATTCAGTTCATCACGCTCGGCACCAAGTTTAAGCATGGTTTTTACAAAGTTGTTGGCATACTCAGAATACAACCAGCTGGTACGGATAATGAAATGAGCAGGCAGTGTTGAAACAACTACTTTTTCTCCATCTAATTTGGTTACACCATAAACATTGATCGGTTCTGCTTGATCGTCTTCTTTTAGCAACTTTACCTCATTCCCTTCGAAAACGAAATCGGTAGAAACGTGTATAAGCGTTGCCCCATTTACTAAACAAGCTGAGGCTAAGTATCCTGCACCTGTTTCATTAATGGCTTTAGCCAGCTCAACTTCATCTTCTGCTTTATCTACAGCAGTATAAGCGGCACAGTTAATTACAAAAGCAGGTTGCGCTGCAGCTAACAGATCTTTCAAACTAGACTCATTTAGAATATTGGCATCCTGCTCGGCTGGAAAAACAATTTCCGTAATTCCTCTTCGCTCCGCAACCACCTTCAAACACTGGCCTAACTGTCCGCCGGCACCAATTACTAATATTTTGCTCATATTTGCTGTAAAGCTGAAAAGGGTTTTAAAAGAAGGTCTTTATCTGATATAGCCTGGTCCTCTTCTGGAATTAACCAATCGATATTTAAATCCGTATCATTATAAATCACCCCGGTTTCTGAAGCTTTATTGAAAAAATTATCGCACTTGTATAAAAACTCTGCGGTTTCACTCAATACCGAAAAGCCATGAACAAAGCCTCTAGGGATGTATAATTGCAGTTTATTCTCTGCACTTAAGCGTATGGCAAAATGTTTACCATAGGTTGGTGAGCTTGGGCGTACATCTACCGCAACATCCAATACTTCTCCCTTGGTTACACGTACCAATTTGGCTTGCGCAAATTCTCCGGTTTGGGCATGTAGGCCACGGATTACACCATATGAAGAATAAGATTGGTTATCCTGAACAAACTTGCCTGATAAACCCGTTTTTCCTTCAAAAGTATCTTGGTTAAAACTTTCGAAAAAATAGCCTCTGGGATCTTCAAATATCCGTGGCTTTATAATCAGACAGTCTTTTAATCCTGTTTGTTCAATTTCCATTATTTACTGCTGTATTGTTGTTCGTAATAAGATTGATAATTGCCTGAAGTTACATTGTTTAACCAATCTTCGTTTTGTAGATACCAGTCTACTGTTTTAGCCAAACCCTCTTCAAACTGTAAGCTGGGTACCCAATCCAATTGATTTTGTAGTTTACTCGAATCAATGGCATAACGTAAATCATGCCCTGCGCGGTCGGTTACATAGGTGATCAGTTTGGCCGATTCACCAGCTTCGCGACCCAGTTTTTGATCCATAATGGTGCAAAGTAAATTGATCAGATCTATATTTTTCCACTCATTATGTCCACCAATGTTGTAGGTATCTCCTGTTTTCGAATGATGAAAAATTACATCAATTGCTCTGGCATGGTCTTCTACCCATAACCAATCGCGTACGTTTTCACCTTTACCATAAACGGGTACAGGTTTGTTATTTTTGATATTATTAATGGCCAGTGGAATCAGTTTCTCAGGAAAATGATGAGAACCATAGTTGTTGGAGCAATTAGAAATTACACAGTCCATCCCATAAGTATCGTGGTAGGCCCTTACAAAGTGGTCTGAACTCGCTTTTGATGCCGAATAGGGGCTATGCGGATCGTAAGCAGTAGTTTCGGTAAACATGTCTGTTTCACCTAAAGTGCCATAAACCTCATCGGTACTTACATGATAGAAACGTTTTTTATCATAATCACCTTTCCAATATTCGCGGGCCGCATTTAATAAATTTACGGTACCAATTACATTGGTAATAACGAAAGCTGTTGGGTCAGAAATAGAACGGTCTACATGGCTTTCTGCGGCTAAGTGAATAACCGCATCGAAGTTTTCTGTTTTAAACAGATCAAACATCGCATTCGCATCAGTAATATCTTCTTTTACAAATCTATAATTTGGTTTATTTTCAATATCGGTTAAATTAGCCAGATTACCTGCATAGGTAAGCTTATCTAAGTTTACAATTTCGTACTTAGGATAGTTGTTAACAAAACGGCGAACTACATGAGAGCCAATAAAGCCCGCACCACCAGTGATCAAGATTTTTTTCACAGTTATTATATGATTTTCAATTCTGCTAAAGTAAGTTAGATTCAGGCAAAAAACAACTTAATTTTGACATTCTTAATATCTGAATGGTTAAATATCAAATCTTATAATGTAAGTTCATTACAATACTGCCCGGCGTTTTATTTATATTCTAAGTTTAGTCGATTATCTTATTTGATCAGTAGATATTTACTGCTTTAAAGCGCTTTTGATCTCTCCATCAGATATAATTGTTTGTAATGATGCTTTTTAACTTATCCCAAGAATAGAGACCTGCTTAACTTTCAAGAATACAGTTTTTGCGCATCTCCAGTTGCTTTCATGGTTTTAGTCAGATTTGGTACAGGGATCCAAAAGAGCAAAAATATGACAATTTCATCACGGTATAAACAGTCTTGCTAATTAAACTATCATGGCCAGTAGAGCACAACTAACTATGTATTTAGTTTTCAACATTAAAATATATTTTGTCAACAATTAACAGGAAATAAATATACTACCCTATGTAATTTAAGATAAATTAACGTTATATTTATACTAACCAAATAACTATTTAATATGAGCACATTTCTTTTAATCACGGCAGCATTTTATATTATTTCCTTTGGATTTATGTTGTACTGCTATTTCTCCGCTGAGCAGATTCCCAGCGATGACGAAAAATTCTAATTAGTTTTTCTACTTCATCAAAATTAACGTCTCACTTTAATGCATCGAACTTTTTCAACAGAAAGGCAATGATTCATATGGCCAAAATTTAGCCTCATTATTTTTGAAATACATCGTTATTTATTGGATATCCATCTAATTAAGTAGGGTGCAGTTCCTGTATACCATAAAATTGCAGAAATCAAAAATATGGCAATTAAGATCCACAAGATAGGCCATCCTTCGAATTTGTGTTTTGAAACAGGCGTGTAAGACTCTTCAAATTTATTATGTTCATTGTCCATCCTTTTACCTTTTTTCATCGGTTTCGGATCAGAGATATTGCTCATAAGATATTCAGTTAGAAATACAAAGTTAAACTATAAATTGAAAATTAGTTTCAAGAGATTTTTATTAACCTGAGTTCGATTAATATTTGTTCGTAATGATTAATTTTTAGCCGCTTTACGTGTCGCGATCGTCATGCTGTCCCGAATGTTCGGGATCAGCATCTTCCCCACAAAATAGGTGGCTGTCTCATATATAGATTGTCATCCTGAGCTTGTCGAAGGACTAGATTAAATAACCTTAGTAGAGCGTTTCGACAAGCTCAACGTGACAATGCAGATCGAATTAAACTTTTTCGATACAGCCTCGATAGCTATGTGTTTAAAGAACTATTTTAAAGCCATATTATTAATCTCAGGTTATTACTTAAGTTTAATAAGAGAACAAAGTCTCAAAAAAAGGATATAATAAAAAAACGACGAAGTATATGTTCAAATACATGCTTAGCCTAAGTATGATTCAGCGTTGTTAGCGTAATCAATACTTACCATTACTCATACTACAAATACAACAATAAAACTACATCGCTGCCACAGAACTTTCTAATTCTTTATACCACTCTTCTCCATATTTACGGATAAGCGGTCCTTTTAAAAAGCTATACACAGGAACTTTAAGTTCACGGCCAAAGGTACATGCATCATGACAGATGTGCCAGCGATCGTAATTTAGCACCTCAAATTCTGGATATTTGGTTATCCGGATAGGGTATAGATGACAAGAAATCGGCTTCTGCCAATCTACAATTCCTTGTTCATATGCCTTTTCAATGGCACACTTGGTAATACCACCCTCAAAAAGCACGTAAGCACATTCTTTATTTTTATCTACACAAGGAGTGGTTAAATCGCCATCTTCATCAACTACGTAAACGCCCTGTTCCTCAATGGCTTTAATGCCCTTTTCATTCAACAGGTGTTTAATTTTTGGATAAATCTCTTCCAAAATGGCTTTTTCGTCATTATCCAATGGTGCACCGGAATCACCTTCCACACAACAGATTCCTTTACATTTGCTTAAATTACAAACAAAGTTTTCTTTCAATACGTCTTCGTGCACCAGCACCTGTTCAACTTCTATCATCATTATTCTTTTGCTAAAGCATATTTCAGGCCACTGGCCGATTTTAATTCCATGGTAACTGCACCCACCAATATCTCTACCTGGGCTTTTACAGGTACGCGGTTTCCATCATCGGTTACCCAAAGGTATAACCGGCTATCTTTTTTAAAGATCCTCCCCGGTTTAATGGATGGACTAAATTTTAAGCAGCGGATATTGCCCAACTTACTTTTAATCGTTTCTTTTCCTATATATTCAACCTCTAAGGCTGAGATTTCATCACCCAGGAAATAGTTCAGTTTAAACTTATCACCAATCTTGATTTTACTGATATCCAGGCTTCGGGCAAAGTAATAAGCCGAAACCAGATCAAAAGTCTGGTTAGTCGGGGTTGTAAAAGTCCCTCTGTTCGAAACTACCTTCTTTGCATCCTGTGTAAAACGTGCCTTATCCTGGCGTCTATAACTTGCCTCACGGATATTCTCCTGATAGAAGTAAGGTAAAAGGTCAGTTTTATCGATATACGAATCGTAATGATCTCTTATTTTATAAAACACATCAAAAGTTCCGGAAGTCTGCGCATCAACTGTAAGTTTATAGGTAGGCTTGTTATCAAACTTTAAATCAGAATTGGCTACCTTAATCGTGGCTTCTGCCGCGGTGATAAATCCGTACCTTAATTTATATTGCAAAACTTCGCCTTCCTGAAATACAGGCTCTTTCTTCAGGGGAAGTTGCTGAGCCGTTGCTAAAAGACTGCATAAGCCAGCCGTGACGGTTATAAATAATTTCTTCATTGCTTTTGTACTCATTTGTGTGTTGTTAGAAAGAACTGTTTCCTAAAAAAATGTGGTTAAGTTCTTTCTCCTATGAAGATATACAAAAAGCAAACCAAAATTTAATCTTTTCTTTTATATACAGGAACTGTAGAGCAGGGCTCGCCAAACATAATGCTTTTAACTACTGGTGTAAGCAGGTTGGTTACCTCAACGTAGGCTGAAACCGGAACATCAATATCTCCACATCCTTTTACCACCACGCGCTCGTTAGCATAATCCTGCGGATTAATTTTAGCCAATGCTTTGGTAAATAAAACGGCTTCCAATGTATTTAAATCGCCAAATACCACTTCGTTTGCATACGGCTTTAGTTTATTGGCAAGCAACATATAAGCCCAGGTAGGTACAATTGCATCGGCCGAGCAGATAATGGCTACATTCTTATCCTGATACTGCGCCCAGTCGTGATTTTTGATGAACTCCCTAAAATCCTTTTCCCTTAGTATTAAACCAGAAAAAAGATTGTCTACAATATCATAAATCACTCTTTCGCCTTTATGATAAAAATCTTCGAGATTTAACGTAATTAAACCGCTATTGGCTACTTTATTAATAATGTTTTCCTGAATTTCCATGGCTTTAAATAAAAAAAACCGTTCCGACTAATCATCGGAACGGTTACAAAATTACGTATTTTCTATTTAATAGAATTTCACGCGATTGTCTTTTATCTTCGCATTTTCCTGTAAAGCCTGGAAAGCTGATCCTAATGAACGCTGTCCTAAACTTAACATCATGCTTTCTTTTTGTTTAAACATATTTGCAATTGGTGCAGGATTTGTAAATCCATCAACTGAAAATACATAAACACCACGCTCACCCTGTACAGGAGCAGATACTTTACCTGGCTGTGAACCGAAAACGCTTCCTACCAAAGCATTTTCCTGTGCTACACCTGGAATTACCGGGTTAGCAAATACCACGTTCTGTACTGGATTAACCGGACGTGCAACTTTAGCTGCCACCTGATCGATACTTCCTTTACCTGCGTTGGCTAATTTTTCTTTTAATTGTTTCGCTTTAACCGCATTAATTACCATTGGCTCAATTTCTTTCTTCACATCAGCTAATGATAAAATACCTTTTGGACTGATGGTAGTTAAACGGGCCACAACATAAGTATTGCTCATGGTATAAATTTCAGGCAATACATCACCTTTGTCTGCTGCGTAAGCATCTTGAATTAATTTACGTGGGTTATCCAATCCAGCTGCAAACCCTTGTGTTGATGCAACTTTATCAGCAACAGCAACTTTTAATCCTTTTTGTGCTGCAAATTTGCTAAAGTCTTTACCTTTCACATCAGTTAAGAAATTGCTTGCTGCTTTGTAGGCAGCTGCCTGGGTTTTGCTACTTGCATTTAATGCTTTTTCTACATAAGCTAATTTAGCCACTTTAGATGAACCGATCTGCTTTTCGATTTTAAGCACATGGTATCCAAACTGGGATTTTACTACTTTAAGATCTCCTGTCTTCCCATCAAAAGCTGCATTCTCAAACTCAGGTACCATAGCACCGCGGGCAAAAGCCGGCATTTCGCCACCTTTATCTTTCGAACCGTCTACACTGTAGTTTTTAGCCAGTTCTGCAAAGTTAGCGCCTTTTAAAATTAATGCTTTTAATGAATCGGCTAACTTAAGCGCCTTATCTTCGCCACCAACTTTAGCAGGATCGATTAAGATGTGGCTTGCTTTTACTGAATCAGGTGAAATACGGGTAGATACTACCTTTACAATTTTGTATGAGCTACCGCTTAATTTAGGGCCATAAAAACTGCCTGCCGGTAAAGCGAATACTGCAGAATCGACCGCAGGATCTAACTTGCCTTTTGTGATATAAGTAAACGGAACTTTTACGTCTGAATTGATGGCTGCGAAAAGTGAATCGTTTTTAGCCACTTGAAAATCAGCAGCAATTTTGTCTACCTGAGCTTTGATTGCCAATGAATCTGCTTTGGTTGGGCTGATACTGAAAGAAACGTACTCGAAAGCACGTGTTTCCTGTGGATTATTAAAACGTGCTTTGTTCTGCTCATAATATTCTGAGTAGTCGTTGTCTGTTAATTTAACAGCAGCATCAGGAATAGAAGTATAGTCTAAACTTACGTATTTAAAATTAGCCAGTTTATTGCGGTTAGTATATTCATCAGTAGCTTCTAAAGAAGTTACATAAACCGAATTACGGATCAGGTTAGAATATTTTGTCTGAAGGGCCTGGTTTTTAATTTCTTCCTGTAACATATTAGATTGCTGCAAAGCTTGAGGTTCTTTCGATTTTAGAAAGTTCATCAAGGTAGCACGGTCTAACTGTCCTGTTTGAGGATTAGAGAAATATTGTTTAATTAGGGGGCTAGGGTTTTGACCTTGTAATAAATCTACCAGTTCATCTTCAGAAACTGTTAAACCTAAACGATCGTACTCTTTAGTTAACAAAACTTTTGCCAACTCTGCATTCCATGCCTGATCAACAGCCATAGCAGTCATCTGTGCATTGGCACTGCCGCCATATTGTTGTTTCATCTGGTTTACACCCTGATCAACCTTTGGTCCGAATTCATCAATACTGATATCCTTACCATCAATTGATCCTACAACTTTTTGATCTGCTGCCCAAAAAGGTTTACCCACGTTAATTGCATCACCTACTAAAAATGCAACAATTGCAAAACCGATGGCAAAAACTAGAATATAGCCTGCACGGTTACGCAAAAATGTCATTAATCCCATATTGTAATTATAAATTTATTTAGTTCTTTTTTAAGAGGGCGCAAGATACAAATTTGCCTCAAAAAAGAAAACACAAAATTTTATTTATCAAGTGTTTAATTTTTAAGCAAATACAGGCCCTGTTTTAATGATTGAATGACAGAATTTTGAGTGATTGAATAACCAGAATTATTGAGTGGCGAAATTAGTGAATGATTGAATGATGGGTTATTGAAAGATGATTTGAATAAATCCATTTAAACATTCATAATTCACTCATTTCACCATATATACATTGCGACTAAGGTGCCACGCCTTCCTTCATGTTCAGCTCACCGTTTCCGCTGTCCATTTCATAGGTACTAAAATCCTGCGGAGCTTTAAAATTGATTCCTTCGCCTATGCTTCCATCTACTCCTTTTACATATACCCGTTGATTGGAATAAAAAATCTTCTTCGATTCATCCCAGATCAGTTCCTGTGAAGAGAAAGTATCGCCCTTACTGTTTTTTACGACTACATTTTTCCTAAATTCGGTTTTAAGCTCATTATCTTTCCTAATGGCGTAATCGCAAACCAGGTTTCCATCAATGGTTCCGTTAGGGTTATAAAAATCGATATTTACACCCTTAATCATTTCCTGGTAAGCGCTTCCATTCTTAGGCGTAACCTTATCCATTATCGGAGCATAACCTTTAGCCTTAATTCTGGCCGAATCGCTGTAAGTAATGTCGACACCGATGGTCCGATCCCTTGAAAGGATTACTTTATTTGGTGAGACTGAATTGGCATTTTTTAGATCGTCGTCTCCACATGAAGCCAGAAAAAAAGGCAACACCAGAAACAGCCCATATAAAAATGTCCTTAAATTCATTAGTCAACACGGTACTTACGGAACCAGGTATCGTTCAAGGTGAAGCCTAGGTGGAAATTAATAAACTTCTCTTTAACAAGGTTATCACTTAACGTTCCCCTTTGTCCGAACTCGGTTGTAAAGTTGATTTTATAAAATGCGCTACCGCCATTAGCAGTAGGCAACGGGAAGCCAAAACCCAACGATGCACCCATTTGTTTGATATCCTGATTACCGATTTTGATATAAGTTTTATCGTAATTAACACCAAGGCGGTAATCTACACGTTTCATATAACTGTTGTAAGAAAATGCATCTGGTGTCCACTGGCCACCGAGCGATGCTCCCCAGCTATCTTGCAAACCTTGATTTACATTGTTGATACTTGTTGCAGACCATTTACTCATTCTAAAATCGGCACCAACCATCCACTTATCATTCTGCTGGATAGAGATCCCAAAATTGTGCGTTAATGGCAAGGTTAGGTTAGATTTTCCGTTATTCGCGATATTTAACGTATCGGCTGCAGGGTTTTCATTACCATTTTGATCTCTTGTGTAGAACGTAGCAAAAGAAGTTTGCGTTGAATTTATTTTCCCAGAAGTACTTCCAGAATAACCAAGGGTCATAATTGTTTTCTTACCGATATTAAAATCGTACTGAATACCATACGAGTAATTTATACCGCCTACACTGTTTTTATTTTGAAGTTTAGCATTATAAGACCCTACCGATTGAAATTCTGTAGCTCGGGTAGTTTGGAGGTTACCGAAAATATATTCTAAGTTACCGCCAATTCTTAAATGATCGCCAAAACGATAGCCATAACCTAAATAAGCCTTTGATAAGCCGCCTTCGCCTTCATAAAGCTGGTCTAAAGTGGTTGTATCAACTTTGGTGGTGTTTCTGTAAGAATAACCCAAATCTGAGTAAGGCAAAATACCAAAACTCAAGGCCGATCTTTTAGTAACCGGAGCCGCAAATGCCAAATGACTAAAAGTAGAATTGAAACTCGTTTCGCTTAAATTATTTCGCGAAAGATTGGTTATACCAGCACTCATTCCCACATCAATGGTGGTCAAAGTTATTCCGGCATAAGATGCAGGGTTTTGCATATTAATATAATTGAACCCTGTTACTTTACCTACTGCGGTAGAAATTCCACCCATTGCTCTAAGCTGGGGCAACAAAGATCCCTTTATATTTCCAAGTCCATATCTTGAATATGGTGATGAAGTGGTAACCTGTGCCTGAGCACTTAAACCACAAACTAGAACGAGTATGGCTGCAATATAATTTATTCTTTTGTACATTTTAATCTGCAATAGCTTCATTTAATCCTTTTAATACTAAGTAAGGATCTTTTATAATTTGAGGCGCAAAGATGCTGTTTTGTAATTGTTTATACAAAAAATTAGCATCACCCCCCGTTATAATTACCTTCAGAGCACTTTCTTTTTTATTATTTAGGGCAATAAAGCCTTCAATTTCATTTATTATTCCTTGTAAAACGCCGTTTTTGATTGCCGATTGGGTATCAGTACCTTCCACAATAGCCTCATTTGCATTCCACTCCACCAAAGGCAAACGGCCAGTAAACTCGTGTACAGCCTTAAAACGCATTTTAATACCAGGGCTTATACTTCCGCCAAAATATTCCTTTGAGCTGGTTAAAACATCGTAAGTAATGCAGGTACCCGCATCAACCACTAAACTTGCATTTGTTGGATGTAAGCCATTTGCACCCAAAATAGCAGCCCACCTATCCAGTCCTAATGTAACTGGCGTTTTATATCTGTTTTGCACGCCATTCGTCAACATGGTTGAAAAACGGATATACTCGGTATGTTTTTTTAAAAAAACTTCTAACGGTCCGATTTCCTGGCTAACACTACTGATAATGGATTTCGCTGGCGAAAACTTTTCTATCAATTGAGCCAGATCAAGTATTCCAATTTTATTAAAACGCTGATGGTGAATAATTTCCCTATTTGCAAAAATGGCAACCTTCACAGCAGAATTTCCAATATCGATGCTTAGTCTACGCATTTAAAATCTCCCACTGCAAATAATATATTCTTAGAAATTCCAATGACTCCATTATTATCCATCTTGATTAAAACTAAAAAGCTTTAATTCTAAAATCATGCACAAAGCTATTAATCTTTGTCAAGTTTCGTTCTAGTTATTTGTTAAAAAAGGTTAAACAAACAGAAAATACTGTATTGAAAGCACAAATAAAACGAACAATGTTTCGTAAAACCAACGTTTTTTGGCATTGCTAAAATAGTACGCCAACAACACCGATCCTGGCGGTACACAAAGCAAAAAATGCCAGGTTCTGAAATCGGGTTTAAGGTAAAAACTAGCTGCAGAAATGATAAACATGAAAAACAACAGCTGAAAACTTTTCCGCGTACTGATAAAACTCCTGAAGAAATTTTCCCGGAGCTGTAGTGATGCAAGTATGATAATTACTGTTACCGGGATCAGCACCAGGTAATCGTTATAGTTGATTTTAAAAACCGAAGGGAACTTATTGCCTAATGGTTTCCAGATCTGATAAAACGAGCTTAAATTATCATTCCAATAATAAAATACGGCCAGAAAAAAGAAAACCGCAATAAAGCCAATCAAGCCCGCTACCCATTCACGCCAGTTAAACGATCTAAAAAGCAATAGTGCTAAAAAGATCATAAGCAACATGGTCATAAACGGAAAGTAGATCAATGTACCAACCCCAATAATCATCCCAATATCGAAAACAGTGGTTATAGCATTGGCACTTTTACCCAGTTTTAAAAACTTATCTATAATCCAAATTAGCAGAAAGTTACATAACAATGCCGGACTTAGGATCATAAAAGGCATAAACAGGCTTGTTCCTGTTATAAACATCAGCCCTGGCAGGAAACTGGGTTTGGCCAATAAATTATGGTTGTTTACAATCCGGTTGAAAATTAGCGCCTGCACATAAACCAAAAGTGCTGCGATAAAAATATTGGTATATGGCGTAAAGGCGTTGTCTAAATCTATATTGATCAATAACCGGGCAAATGGCTCCAAAAAATCAAAATTCAGCTTATCGTGCGTTTCATGAAAAATGGCAATACGCAAAAAGAATGTGTATGCCAGCAAGAATACGAGGTTAATTGGATTTAGCTTTCTAAACTGATTAATCATGCCTTTTTAAAGAGTAGGCAAAGTAAAGAAAATAATTTAATAGTAGCAGAAGAAAGACGAATAGCGGTAAGCGTTGAGCGCATAGCAGAAAAACCAAAGCTTAAAGACTAAAGGCAAAAGCTTAAAGTAGGGATGTATAATAGTTGTCTCTCATAAAGATTTGTCAGTCTGAGCGGAGTCGAAGACCGTTTGATTAAGGGACATAAAGAAGATATCTTATTCTTTTTTTAGAAAAGCAAGTTCCTGTTTGTATCGCTTCCAGCAGTCCTGATTACGCAGTATTGTGCCACAGACTAAAAATAAGCGGAAAGATTAAAATATAATCTCATTAAATGTACTCAAAAATTTGTCAGTCTGAGCGGAGTCGAAGACCGTTTGGCTAATTAAAAAGCAGAAAAGGGAGTTCTATTCGTTTTTTGAAAAGCAGGTTCCTGTTTGTATCGGTTCCGATAGTCCTGCCATCCGCTTTATCCCGATGAAAATCGGGATGCCCGCTCCTGTCAGGTTTAGATTACGCAGTATTGTGCCACAGACTAAAAATAAGCGGAAAGATTAAAATATAATCTCATTAAATGTACTCAAAAATTTGTCAGTCTGAGCGGAGTCGAAGACCGTTTGGCTAATTAAAAAGCAGAAAGGGAGTTCTATTCTTTTTTAGAAAAGCAGGTTCCTGTTTGTATCGGTTCCGATAGTCCTGCCATCCGCTTTATCCCGATGAAAATCGGGATGCCCGCTCCTGTCAGGTTTAGATTACACAGTATTGTGCCATGGATTAGAATAAGCCTAAGACCAAAGTGAATAGGTAACAGCGGAAGGTACAAATACGCGATGTATAGCTAACCATCCCCAAAAGCGCTGCTTTGCGTTAAATAAACCCGGGAGTAGCGGCAGCCCCGATCCTTTATCGGGCTATAGCGAATAACGGGGCTGTACAAGCCAAAAGCTTCTGGCATTCATTTCCAAAATCAAAAAGCTAACTCTGGTGAGTAAAATCATGATAGAGATCCTTCGACTACGCTCAGGATGACAAATCACGGGCCAATTGACTTTGGACTCAGGACTGAAGACTCAAGACTAAACCCTCGCATATTTCTTCACCATATCATCAATGATCTGTGCCGTTTCATCCGGAAAATTAAACTCATGCTGTTGAGGATTTTCTACCCAGTTTTTGATAATCGGCAACCAGTTCCTGGTACTTCCCCAAATTACAGGCAAACCAAACTGTTTTAAAGCATAGGCATTACATTGTTGTTCAAACTGGAAACGCATAGGCGCAACCAGCAGTTTTTTCTTTAAATAAAGTGCTTCTGCGGGGCCTTCAAAACCGCCACCGGTAAACAAACCTTCGCAGGTGGCCAGGCTTTTATTAAATTTCTCGTTGTTAACAGGCTCCACAAAAACATTCCCTTCCTGGTAGGCAACTTTACTGTGTTTAGAAAAAACCTGCCATGTAACCTCAGGTAACTGTGTAAAAAGTTTTACCAAACGTTTATCGTCAATGGCTGGAAGATATACCGTATAATGTCCTAAATTTTCACTTTTCAGGTTCCGGATCTCTGCCCTGATTACCGGGGTATGGATAAAGCTGTCGTAACGGTCGAAGTGAAAGCCAATGTGGTATTTAGTGGGCGCATAACGGCTTAAAATGAGCTTTCCCCAATCTAAAGTTCTTGGACGGGGCACTTTTTTAGATTTAAATGCAGCCTGATGGCTTAATGATACACATTCTATACCCTGCAGTTTACAGGCCCAGGCGCTTACAGGCTCAAAATCGTTAACAATTAAATTGTACTCTTTCAGTGGCAGCTGCTTCATGTCCTTTCTAAATCGGAAAAGATTCATGTTCAGCCATGTTTTAAAATGGTCTACACCGCCTTTTTTTCCAAAGATAAAGCTGAAACCATGCAGTTGGTATTTTACAGGCTGGCTGAGTTTCACATCGGCCTGTGTTCCACTTACTAAAATATCCAATTCGCCATACTGCTGAAGCAAGGGAATAATTTCCCTGGCTCTACTGATATGACCGTTACCTGTTCCCTGTATTGCGTAAAGTATCTTCATTTATGCCCGAATATCTAAAATTATTGGGCAATTTCATATTTTATATTCTGTAAAAGAATATTTATGTCCAGTTTACTTTTTAAATCCTCGGCATCAGAAAGGATTCCTTCATCCAATTCGTCTTTCGTAAAATGTTGATGTTCGTACTTAAAAACCGTCCAGTTTTTATTTTCATACTCTAAAGCGGTTAAACTTTCTACCCAATCTCCACTGTTCAGGTAAAGCACTTTTCCATCTTCTGTGGCGATTTCGCGTTGCTCGGCCTGGTGGATATGACCACAAACTACATATTGATAACCTTTTTCGATAGCCAGTTCTGCTGCAGTTTGCTCAAAACTATTGATGAACTTAACGGCATCTTTAAATTTGGCTTTGATTTTTTTCGAAAAGCTCATCTTCTCCCGCCCAAATGCGGTAAGTATCCAGTTTACAAAACTATTAATGAGGATCAGTGTATCGTAGCCAACCGCACCTAGTTTAGCCAGCCATTTAGAATGCTGCATGGTAACATCAAAAACATCGCCATGAAAAAACCATGCCTTTTTACCATCCAGCTCTAAGATTAGCTTATTCTGAAGGTGAAAAGTCCCCATTTCCATGCCGTCGAATTTACGGAGCATCTCATCATGATTTCCGGTCAGGTAGTGAACCTGCACACCTTCCGACACGAATTTCATCAGTTTACGGATCACCTTCATGTGCGATTCGGGCCAATAACTTTTGCTAAACTGCCAGATATCGATGATATCGCCGTTTAAAATCAGTGTTTTGGGTTTTATGCTCTTAAGATATTTTAGAAGTTCTTTTGCATGGCAACCATAGGTACCTAAATGTACATCGGATATTACGACTACATCGACATTTCTTTTATCCATAAACGGGAAATTTTAGGGGGAAGAGTCTTATTACCGCTCGATTAAAGCAGTTCAGAGATAAATTAGCTGTGTTACCACTCTTCTTCCTCATCGAGTTTTACCTCAAAGGGGCTAAAGAAATAAAGTACAACAATTAATAAACATACGGCAAAGAATGATTCTAACATATCATCTGATTTACATTACAAAGGTAAGACTCTGTATATCAAACAAATGTTACGACATTGTTAAATTATTATTCTATCTGATAAAGATTGTTAAAATGATTTGCAGAGGTTAATTGTTGAAATTGGTTAACTGGCAACTGCTTCCGTTTTAACCGCAGAGTACGCTGAGAAAGGCGCAGAGGGCACGGAGTTGGGCGCATAGTTTATATGGGTAAATCAACTCCGGACTTCCGACTCTGAACTGCCTAATCGGTTCCCCTTCCTGTGTCGTCATCCTCGCGCAGGCGGGGATCTTAATGTTTACGACACTATTGTGCATTTATTAAAGAATGTCAAAACTTAACCAATAATACACTTTAACTCAATTCCAGATGGAAAATCGACTCTGGACTAAGGACTCTTTAATAGATCCTGACCTGTAGCGAAGCGGAAAGCTACGCAGTAAAACAAGTCCAGGAGGACGATCGGCAGTGTAAATGCCCAGAATGACAAGTGAGCAATGAATTCATCTTAAAGAACTTTTGATTGCGCTATCATTGACGGATTCCAAAAGAAAGGTCGTCATCTCGACTGGAACGCAGTGGAATGGAGAGATCTATCTGGACAGATTTTGCTTCGCAGAGCCTTCGGGTTCTCGACTGCATTGCACTCCGCTCGAAATGACGGGAGAAAAGAAGGGATGATAAGTTGCGGGGAGTGAACGACTTAGAACTGAAAAAACAAAAAACCCCGCAAGATTATAATCCTGCGGGGCGTAAATCTATTTAAAGAAATATTAAGCTTTAACTGCTTTCTTTTTCTTCTTTTCTTCTGAGTAAAACCCAAAACCTAATCCGGCTAACAATAAGATAGACCCAGCCAAAGAGATTTTCTCTCCGGTATAATACGATGTTGGATGGAAAATAAACTCAAGTTTATGGTTACCTGCTTCTAACTGCGCTGCACGTAAAACGTAATCAGCCCTGAAGTATGGCTTTTCAACACCATCGATATACATTTTCCAGCCTTTATTATAATAGATCTCTGAAAACACTGCAATTACATCTTTAGCAGTTGAGTACTCATAAGTTAAATGATCAGGATTATAGTTGGTTAATTTAATAAAACCTTCCTGGCCAGTTCCTAAACGTTTAGTATCAATCGAATTCTTGAAACTTTCATCAACAATGGCTTCTTTTTTAGCATCAAAACTGCTAATGGCCTTCATTTCTTCATCGGCATTTTTAGCAAACTGAACACTTTGTACAAACCAGGCATTACCAGCAGCCGTTGCATTACGCTGCATTTTATACGATCCGTTCTGAGGATCTTGTGTAATGATGTATTTGGTATTTAACATATCCAACACATCCTGGTTAATGCTTTTTGTTAATTGGTGATCTACCAACTCCTGAAAACGTTTTAACCTCGCGGAGTGGAAACCACCAACGGTTTTATGGAAGTAAGACGTTTCTGCACTTTTAAACGGATCGCCTAACGACATATCGAAAACCCTGAAGTTTGGATCCTTATCAGCTGAGATAAAATTATCTACATCTCTAGGCTGATAATGGTTATCTAAATCGGATTTACTTACAAAATTCTGGTTGTTTAAGTAACGGCGGTCCACTTGCCACAAATCAATTAAAACAAATAATGCCAATAAACCAAAAGCCAATTGCATGTTCAATTTTTTGGTAATGAAGGCCCAGGTAATTCCAAAACCAATAGCGACGAACAATAAAGAACGCAAAGCATCGGTACGAGCTAAAGCCACACGGTCAGCAACTATACCGTTCAAAATCTCCATTGCAGCACCCCTGTTATTTTGTAATGCCTGTGTTAATGCTTCTAATAGTTGCGGTTGGTTCGCTTGCGTGAAACTAAAAAATGCAGTAGGAATAGCTGCAATAATTAAAGCAAATCCGCCCGTTATACCAGCTGACCATGTTAAACGCTGAACCAAATACTTTTGATCATATTTCCCTTCCTGCGCTTCCTTAACGGCCAATATTGCTAGTAACGGCACCAACAAGCCAACTACGGCTAATATCGATTCTACCGCCCTGAATTTATTGTAGCCTGGCAAGTAATCGAAGAATATATCTGAAATAAACGGCAGATTACTTCCGAAAGAAAGGAACAGCAATAAAATACTCGATCCTAAAATCCACCATTTCCAACGGTGTTTTACAATAAACAATCCGAAAACAAATAAGAAACAGATAATCGCACCGAAATAATAAGGACCGGCAGTGCCTGGCTTTTTACCCCAATATTGGTTAGCACCCAGATTTTGTGCAACATAACCAATTGCTTGTCTTGGGTCTACGCCAGAAAGATTTTTTTCAACCGCTTTATAGGTATTGCTTTCAGGTTTAATAATTTCATCGATACTACTTGCGCCGCCATAAATATTTGGGATCAAGAAAGAGAAACTCTCTCCAACACCCTGGCTCCATTGATAAGCATATTCTTTATCCAAACCATTTGCCGGTTCAGCTTTATCGGTAGTTAAATTAGATCTTCCACGAATGGTTTCTTTACCATACTCGTAGGTTGTCCACAGGGTACCTGCATTTACCAGAACTGATAAGAAGATACCTGCAACAATATAAGCGACAGATTTACCAAATGCCGGAAGCTGTTTTGCTTTAAAGGCGTGATAAAGTTCTATACAGCCTAGAATAAATAACGCTATAAATAAATAGTAGGTCATTTGGATGTGGTTAGAGCGGATCTCTAAAGCCATAAAAAGCGCCAGTAAGCTCCCACCAACCAAATACCGGCCTCTTAATGTGAGAATAATGGCGGCTAAAATAGGGGCAAAAAAGCCAATTGCTAGTGCCTTATTGCTGTGCCCAGCTGCAATAATGATAAAATTATAGGATGTAAATGCAAAAGCAATTGCCCCCGCAGCAGCAAGCCAAGGATTTATTTTTAATACGCAGAATAATAAGTAAGCACCTAAAAGGTATAACAAAACTGTTCCAACAGGATCTGGGAAAATACCTTTAATTACATCGATACCATACGTTGTAATATTGAGGGGATATTGTACCCAAATTTGGTAAGCTGGCATACCACCGAACATCTGGTTGGTCCAAAGTGGACCCTTACCATCTTTCGCCTTAATATCCATAATTTCTTTTTGCATGGCCTTAGCCTGCAAAACATCGCCCTGCTGTGGCGCTTTACCCTGCAAAACAGGACTGAAGTAGGCAAAAGTGATGACTACAAAAAACGCAATAATGGCTAAGTGAATGCCATTTTTATTAAACCAGTTATTCATTAAGGTTTGTTTAAGTTTAAACGAACGTCAAAAATAAAAAATTGAGCGGTATAAAAAAGCAATAAATTAAATGCATGCTGAATAAAAAATTAGATTTGTAGAAAAGAATAAAAATTTAACCTATTTATTATGAGAAAGTTTGCCGTTACAATCGCTCTTGCTTTATTATCTTTTTCTTCGTTTTCGCAAGTTGTAAGTTTAAATACCAATGAAATTAAAAAGCTGAAAACTCAGATCAAAAATGATGGAGAAACCAAAAAACTATACCTGGGCTTTGAAAAATCGGCATTAAATTATCTAAACGAAAACCCGAATCCAATTGATACCATCAGAACTGAAGGATTATTAAGGGGAAATCCCAAAAAAGAGAAAACCAGATTAGCCCTGGCAGACATGAACAAAATGTTTGCACTGGCCTTACAATACCGGATTACCGATGATCAAAAATATTTAAACAAATGTGTAGAATTTCTTGCTGCATGGGCCAAAATCAATAAAGCAAATGGCGATCCTATTGACGATACCAATCTGGATAAAGCCATTGAGGCTTACGATCTGATAAAAAAAGATATCTCGACAGCTGATAAAAAACAGATTGAACAATGGCTTACTGAAACGGCTTGGGCTGAAATTAACAGCAAACGGATGAAAGCAGGTAGAGCCACCGCCATTAATAACTGGAACGCCCACCGCCTAAAAGAAGTTGGCGAAATTGGTTACACCTTAAACAATCAGGATTTTATTAAGTGGACCATAGAAAATCTTAAAAGCCACATCAATATCAATTTATATCCTGATGGAACAAGTTTGGATTTTAAAGAGCGCGATGCCATGCATTACCACATTTACGACCTGGAACCTATGCTAAAGCTGGCCATTATGATCGATAGGGCAAAGGGCACCAACTTTTATACCTACGAGTCGCCTAAAGGATCTTCGATCAAAAAATCTGTAGAATGGTTGATCCCTTACATTAACGGTGAAAAACAACACGAAGAATACGTAAATACGACTGTTAAATTCGACCGCGACCGGGCAAAGAACAATGAGCCTGGATTTGCTCCAGGGACAATGTTTAAACCAGATTTGGCATTACCGGTATTGAAACTATCTGTCTATTTCGATAGGGCACAGGCTGAACTGTTAAAAAAAGTAAATAATAATGATACCAGCTGGCAGATGGTATTGGATAAACTGCAACGAGAAAGCAAATAGCTTCCAATGCAAATAAACTTTCAATAACTATTGAAAGTTTAAAAATAAGCTTATATTTGTATATGGAACTAGCAGCAGCAAAATTAAAATTTATAGAAGCTTGGGGCAAATTAGGCTCCGAATGGGGAATTAACCGCACTATGGCACAGGTACATGCGCTATTGCTAATTTCTCCTGAAGCGCTTACCACCGAAGAAATTATGGAAGCGCTGAGTATCTCAAGGGGAAACGCCAACATGACCCTGCGCGATTTAATTGGCTGGGGCCTAATTGAAAAACAGCACAAAGCTGGCGAGCGCAAAGAATACTTTTTTGCCGATAAGGATGTTTGGAATATTTCCCGTCAGGTAGCTAAAGAGCGTAAAAAAAGAGAGTTAGAGCCTGTTTTAAAAGTTTTAAATGAACTATCAACGGTAGTGGGCGATGAAAAAGATCCTGAATTTAAAACCTTTAAAAAATCAGTAAGCGATATTAATAAACTTGCCCATAACGTAGATAAGACTTTGGAAACGATGCTTAAAGCAGAAGAAAGTTGGTTCTGGGGCTCGGTATTGAAAGTTTTTAAATAGAGATAAGAGACAGGAGATTTGAGATATGAAAGGGATGTATTGAGTAGCAAGATTTGCCCTAAATGCGAAGCGCTAAACCCTAACCACTAACCCCTAAAAAAGCCTTACCCTTAAGTTCGGCTTAATTTTTTAACCATATCTTTCAATTTATACTGAAAATATTAAAATTTAAATAAAATGAAACCGCTTAACAACCATGTGATTTTATTTGATAATGAATGCCCAATGTGTTACACCTATACCAAAGCATTTGTAAAAACAGGCATGCTGGCCAAAGATGGTCGTGAGGCTTATCAAAGTATGCCTGAAAACATTTGCCCTTTGGTTGACAAACAAAGAGCCGCCAACGAGATCGCGCTCGTAAATACCGAAAACGGTGAAGTAACTTATGGCATCCAGAGTTTATTTAAAGTTATTGCGCATGCCATGCCCATCTTTAAACCGCTGTTTTTATTTGGGCCTTTTGTTTATTTGATGCGTAAGTTTTATGCCTTTATCTCTTACAACCGTAAAGTAATTATTCCTGCGGCCGTTAACGAAAACACTATACAGCCCAGCTTTAAAATCCAATACCGTTTGGCCTATCTTCTTTTTACCTGGTTTGTTACCGCTTACATTTTAACCGCTTATGCACATCTGCTTACCGATTTTGTGCCACTGGGCATCCAATATCGTGAATACCTCATCTGTGGTGGACAAATGTTTTTTCAGGGTATAATCATTGTTTTTTATAAAAAAGAAAAGCGCTGGGACTACCTTGGCAACATCATGACCATCTCTTTTGCTGGTGCAGTTTTGCTTTTGCCTGTTTTGGTTATCGCACAATACTTCAGCATGCCTTCTATATTTTTTATCCTTTACTTTTTGATGGTGGCCGGACTTATGTTTTTGGAGCACCTCCGCAGAAGCAAGCTGTTACAATTGGGCTGGGCGATGAGTATTACCTGGGTGCTTTACCGTTTAATTGTTTTAGGTTTAATCTTTACTTTATAGGTATCATGAAATACGGAAAAATTATACTCGCAGGAGGAAACGGATATTTAGGCACCGTATTGGCCAAACACTTTAGTCGTCTGGCTAGTGAAGTGATTATACTATCTAGAAAACCACAAGCTGCAGCAGGGAACATTAAAACCCTATTGTGGGATGGCCAAACCATGGGGGACTGGGCAACAGGCCTTCAAGGTGCCGATTTACTGGTTAACCTCTGTGGTAAAAATGTAAACTGTAGGTACACCCCTAAAAACAGGAAAGAAATTATCAGTTCAAGGTTAATCCCTACCCGTTTACTCGGCAAAGTAATCAAAAGCCTCGAAAACCCACCAAAACTTTGGATCAACATTACCTCAGCGACCATTTACCGGCATGCCGAAGACCGTCCGCAAGATGAACTGACGGGAGAAATCGGTGATGGCTTTTCGATTGAGGTGTGCAAGGCCTGGGAAAGTAGTTTCTTTGAAAACGAAACCCCAAAAACCAGAAAAGTGGCCCTCAGGATGGGCATTGTACTGGGACTAAAAGATGGCGCATTTCCACGCTTGCTCAACTTGGTTAAACTAGGCATGGGTGGTAAACAGGGCAATGGCGAACAGTATGTAAGTTGGGTGCACGAGTTAGATGCCGCAGGCAGTATTGAATGGTTACTGAACCACAATGAGATTGAAGGCATAATAAACTGTACCGCACCTGAGCCAATTAAAAACAAAGTGTTTATGCGCAGCATCAGAAAAGCTTATGGCATCGGCTTTGGTTTGCCTGCTCCAGCCTGGCTACTGGCCATAGGTGCAAAAATAATCGGAACCGAAACCGAACTGATTTTAAAAAGCAGGTGGGTTAAACCAAGGCGATTGTTGAACAATGGCTTTGAATTTAAGTATGCGAAGATAGATGATGCGGTGAGGGGGTCGAGGGAGGAGGGTTTGAAGGCAGGAGGCATTTGAGCGGGAATAATATTTAAATACAATTGTCTTTCAAGATATGAAAATATTAAAGGTCATCTATATCATTTCGGTATCGATCTGTGCACTAGAATTGTCGTTATTTTTGTGCAGCCCCTTTGGAGGTCCGCTTACTATTATTAATTTAATGAAAAATGGTTTTTTTTCTGCACAAGAAGGATATAGGGTGATTCCAATCCGCTCGATGTACAGTCCAGGGGATAAACATATCAGGTATCTCGAAATAATGAACAGTGCATTTACTAGTGGCTATTTTTTATCATTGATGGGGAGCTGTTTATCACTTTTTACCGTACAAAATAAATAAAAAAACAAAATATAAAATTGGTATCATCCTTTTTACCTCATCGTTATTGTTCTCCTTCATTGGCGGTGCCCTCTGGCATTATCTGGTTCGCATATGGCTTCTTAACTGAAATATGGCAACAATTATTTTAAAGACATCGATTAATGCGCCGATTGAACGCTGTTTCGATCTGGCCAGAAGTATCGACCTTCATGTACAGTCGATGAAAAGTTCTGGTGAGAAAGCCATCGCTGGGAAGAAAAGTGGATTGATCGGTTTAAATGAATCGGTTACCTGGCGAGCGAGGCATTTTGGCATTCTGTTCGAAATGACAAATAAGATTAGTACAATGGAATACCCAACACTTTTTGTTGATGAGATGGTTAAAGGCCCCTTTAAAATACTCCACCACCAACACCAGTTTAAAATAATAGATTCTCAGACAGAAATGACTGATATTTTTGAGTTTCAGGCACCGTTTGGCCTGTTAGGCCGGCTTGTAGAAAAAATATTTCTTAAAAATTATATGTTGAAACTAATTGAGAAAAGAAATAAGGTAATCAAATTTCAAGCTGAATGGTAATATGCGCTATCTGTGCCTCGCACTATCATTAAATTGCCAAAGCACATTAATAATCTTCCAGGCCCCATTTAATTTAACAAGGTGCATATAATCGATCCATTCATCTGCAATTAGCTTAACTGAAGCCGTTTTCTCTGAAATATCAAGCATTTTAACTTCCTTTTTAGGAACAGCGGGGAATTTATCTTTTTTGCGGTTATAATTTTCTGCTAGAATAACCATTGATTCTGCAGAGGTTTCACGAACATAGTCTTTATTTGTTTCCTTATCCGTCAAAAATGTGCGTTTAATCAGCCTTGGGTGCAATGCCTGCTCCATTTGTTTAGGGTTTGGGCTATGCTGCGATTCTATATAATCGAGGACTGCACGTTTGATTTCTAAACTATCCTGTTTTGTCTGGCTATAGCATTTCGCACTTACCATCCACAAGGAGATAAAAACAATAAAATATTTCATAGTTGCCGGTATAGTTTTGGTTTTCAGGTTGAGGGTTAAAACATTAAACTTAAACTATATATTTTAAATTATTGCTTTTTCGAATCAAACAAAAAAGAGCCTGTACCCTAAATACAGAATTGTCACCCTGAGAGGTCAGTTTTCTAGCAAAAAAACAAAGGAGTTAGGTGACAGGTAAGATAAATCGTCATCTCGACCGCAGTGGAGAGATCTTTTGAGATTTGATTTCAATAACTCGGTACAAAGATCTCTCTCCCGAAAGTTCGGGACTGCGCTACATCCGATAGCTATCGGATCGAGATGACGACCATTCTTATTGGAGTCACTGTCAATGGTAGAGGTTAGAATTTTTCAAATACATCGGAGTGTTGATGACAGATCCGTAAATTATTAAGCCTTATGCTGTTTGTTAGGTAATAACGTAAGATACTTATTATCATATATTTACAAAACCTGTCATTGATAGCTTGTCGAAGGACCCGTTTTAAATGTCTTATTAGGCATTTCGGCAGGCTCTCCGTAGGAGTCCTTTGGACAACCTGACAAATTCGAGGTGAATTACAGTATGGTACAACTTCATTTAAACAAAAAACCCTGAAACAAGTTCAGGGTTTAGTTTTATTTCACTTCTTCGTAGTCTACGAAGTCGCCGAGTTTATCTGTTTTACTCTGATCAGGCTTTGGAGGCATATAATCTATCGAAATAGCGCCTTCAGGTTTTGACCGTCTTTGTTGTTGCTGTCCTGTAGCCTGATTTTGCATTTTGCTAGCCAGATTATTAAATAACATTGGCAGAACTAACCTGATCAACATTCTGATCAGCCAAAGTACCAATATTGTGATAAAAATGAATTTTACTAAACCTAATACCATTCTTTAAATTACTGTTGTTACAAATATAGACGTCGTAATATTTATTTTGTTACTTATTGAGCCTTTAATTGCATTTTGATTACAAATATAATACGTAAATAAGCCCATAAAGGTTTTAATATCCTCATTAATCTTCAATAATTTCAGCTACGCGGCCCACCTGACCATCTTCGAGCCTCACTTTTATCCCTCTGGAATGAAATGCCGATGAAGTAAGCAGATCTTTCACTACACCATAAGTGATATTTCCTGACCGCTGATCTTTCTTCAAAATAATTCCGACTTCTAATCCCGGATATATGTCTTTTCTGTTTTGCCCGTCCATTTGTGCTGTAATATAATAATGATTAAAGCCTCAAAATTCCATAATTATTTTGAGTGTTAGGGTAATTTACTGAAATCTATTTCAGGTTTTTTACCTGTAGTGCTTCTGGTAAAGACTTTTCTTGGTGTGGTGTAATCGTTAAAAAAGCCACCGTTTTTTAAATAAAAGGCTCCTTTATCTACTCCTCCCTGATAATCCATCCGATATCCTTTTGCTCCGGTATTATCGGTGGTAAAACGCGCAGATTTTAATTCAGTCCATGTTCCTTTATCATCGCAGATCCATTGGTTATCAAACAAAACTTTTCGCGATAGGTCTCCCTGTACAGGTGAAAAGTTTTCTAAAAAGGAATGGAAGCGTTTTAAATAAGTTTTAGTCTGCGGTCTGGTAAAACTAGCTATCAGTTGCCATTTATTGGTTTCGGGCGCGAAGAAATAAGCAGTATACGTGGTTAGGCTATCTTTTCCAGGTATGCCATGCAACAAGAATTTATAGGTGTTTCCTGCTTTCCACATGTAGTTCAGGTAACTCTGACCTCCGGCACCTTCATTACCAAATTCTCCCGTATGTACGTTTTCTCCTTTCTTTAGCATTTTTATCTTGTGCGATTCCGGAATACTTTTAGGATCGTCGGTATTGAAAGGGCTCCATACCGAAAATAAGATATGCCGTTCAGTTGGACTATTTACCTGCATACCGAAATAGCCTTCACCAAATCCGTTCGCCATAAAATAAGAGCCTAAAATATCTTCGCCCTTTGGCACAGTTACTTCGTTATAATACCACGCTGCATTTACATTTTCAGGTTGTTGATAGTTCAGGTGAACTGATGGCCCACGCCTGCCCCAATGAAAAAAGTTGCCTTCGTTGTTTTTAACGTAAGCGGTTTTGCCTTCGGTAGCTGTTCCACTAATGGATAAGGTTTGTATGGAAGGAAATTTCGCTCCACTTTTGCTTATTCCTTTAATGCTTAAAGCAACGTAGCCAGTATCTTTAATGGTCCATTCACCAATCTTACCATCAAATGGCTTGGTTTCGTCAAAACCCACCTTTTTGGACTGATTGTTAATTGCGAATTCCAGAATTGATTGCCCATCGACTATAGCCATATCGCTTAATGATACCGTTATGGTGCCAGGTATAGAAACCCGAAAATAAGTTGTAAAATATTCTTTTGGGTTAGACCAATTTACAATTCCCCTGTTGGATAATGTTCTTTCTGAATCCTGATGTAAAGAACTGTAAGCATTACCTCCAAGTGGGAGGGAAATTGCTGTAGCATTTTGGGCATGACTTTTTAGCCCCATTACACCGAGTACGATCAGTGTTACTAGTTTAAAAGATTTCATTGAATGATTTTTAGATAACTTGTTTAAAGCAATTGTAGGCTAAATTATCTAAAAATCATGTTATAAAACCAAATCGTTACTTGCCGAATTTTTCGTTAAACATTTTCTCTAGGGCAAACATTTCATCACGTAGTTTTGCCGCCTGTAAAAAGTCCATATCTTTTGCGGCTTTCTGCATATCCTTGCGTGTCGTATCAATTGCTCTTTGCAGCTCTGCTTTACCCATATATTGTACAATAGGATCAGCGGCAATGCTGATTTCGGCATTTTCTACATAAGCCCTGGCTTTGTTATCGCTTGCTTTCTGAGAGAAATCAAGGACAGATGTTTGCTCTAAAATTGCTTCCCTTGATTTGCCAACAGTTTTAGGCGTAATGCCATGTTCAAGGTTATAGGCAATCTGTATATCCCTACGTCTGTTCGTTTCTGATATGGTTTTCTCCATACTGTCTGTAATGCTATCAGCATACATAATTACACGGCCCTTATCGTTACGGGCTGCACGACCGATGGTTTGGATCAGCGATTTTTCAGACCGTAAAAAACCTTCTTTATCTGCATCTAAAATAGCAACCAGAGTAACCTCAGGTAAATCCAAACCTTCGCGCAAAAGGTTAATTCCTACCAAAACATCAAATTCTCCTAAACGTAAGCCACGAAGAATCTCTACACGCTCGAGGGTTTTAATTTCAGAATGGATGTACCTGGTCTTGATATTTAAGCGATCAAGATATTTAGTTAATTCTTCGGCCATACGTTTGGTTAATGTGGTAACCAAAATACGCCCACCTTCTTTTATGGTAATATCTATTTCATCTAGAAGATCGTCGACCTGGTTAATGGCAGGTCTAATTTCAATAACAGGATCTAACAAACCTGTAGGTCTAATTACCTGCTCTACTACCACACCTTCTGATTTTTCCAATTCATATTCGGCCGGAGTTGCACTTACATAAATGGTTTGTGGTGCAAGGGCTTCGAATTCGTTAAAGTTTAAAGGTCTGTTATCCAATGCAGCTGGCAATCGGAAACCATATTCAACTAAAGACAATTTCCTCGATCTGTCTCCACCATACATGGCCCTGATCTGTGGAACGGTAACATGACTTTCGTCAATCACCATTAAATAATCTTCAGGAAAATAATCCAACAAACAGAAAGGACGCATGCCGGGTTGCCTTCCATCGAAGAAACGCGAGTAGTTTTCGATACCGGAACAATAACCCAATTCTTTCATCATTTCGATATCAAAATTGGTACGTTCTTCCAAACGTTTTGCTTCCAATAAATGCCGATCTGCAATTAACTGATTCTTACGGATTTCGAGCTCTTCCTGTATTCCCCAAATCGAAGAATTGAATCTATCTTTCGGGGTAACGAAAAGATTTGCCGGATAAATGGCCATATCTTCTAATTTCTCTATGGTTTTTCCGGAAACCGGATCAATTGCAGAAAGTTCTTCAATATCATCACCGAAAAAAGAAATGCGGTAAGCATGATCAAGATAAGCTGGGAAAATATCAACGGTATCACCTTTAACCCTAAAGGTTCCGCGTTTAAAATCTGTTGTAGTTCTGGAATATAAAATCTCGACCAGGCTATGCAAAAACGCATTCCTCGAAATCCTTAAGCCCACGCCAAAACGGAAAACCATCCGGGAAAAATCTTCTGGATTACCCATACCATAAATACAGGAGATGGATGATACCACGATGATATCGCGTCTGCCACTCATTAAAGAAGAGGTAGTGCGTAACCGGAGTTTTTCAATCTCTTCGTTTATGCTCAGATCTTTTTCGATATAAGTATTGCTTGATGCGATAAAAGCTTCTGGCTGATAATAATCGTAATAAGAAACAAAATAATTCACCGAGTTTTCAGGAAAGAAATTTTTGAACTCGCCGTAAAGCTGCGCAGCCAAAGTTTTGTTGTGACTCAAAATCAGGGTAGGCTTTTGCGTCTGCTCAATCACATTGGCTACCGTAAATGTTTTTCCCGATCCTGTAACGCCTAATAAAGTTTGATAATGTTCGTTGGCATTTACGCCATCTACTAATTGTTTTATCGCGTTCGGCTGGTCTCCGGTAGGTTGATATTCTGAGGTGATTTTAAATTTCATGGGTAAATCAAACTTAGTTAAAATTGATTTAAAGATCAATTTTAATGTTCTCTCCTCCGCTTATAAAAACATAAACGGCTGGGAGGAAATATACGATTTAGGCTGCAAAGTCTAAAACAGGGGAAAGTCAGAAAAGTTAGAGTACAAAGATATTTATTCCACCAGATTCTATACCCTCAATCTTCAAATGTCTCTTTAGATAAATTAAAGGCATGTCAACGTAGGATTACCTCAAATTCAATAAAAAATCCCCGTTGAATTTCAACGGGGATTTTCTCCTGTGTCGTCACCCTGAATTTATTTTACTGCGTAGCTTTCCGTTTCGCTATAGGTCAAGGTCTTTATCGCATATGAGCCAGGCACAACCCTTCGACAAGCTACGATTGACAGATTCTAATAGCGCTATCGTCATTCCCGCGCAGGCGGGAATCTTAATGCAACCAGCTTAAAGATTTCTCCACTACGGTCGTAATGACGATCGCTCAGGGTAATAATGCGGCTATTTACCCGCTGCGGCCTGCATTGGATTTTTACCAACCGATTGGCCTCTTACTGCTCCACCGACTTTGGTTTTATATACCTTAAACTTACTTTCTTTTGCTTTACCGCCCCAGGTATTATTTGAGGTATCAATATCTGCAGTTTCGCGTAATGGATCTACTAAAATAGAGGCTACTTCCTTATTTTTAACGTAAAACTTAGCTGTTTTCAATTCATTATGTCTCCATATCTGAGCAGGAATACGGTCTATCTCCTTTGTTCCATCTTTATAGGTAAACTCAACAATGATAGGCATTACCAAGCCTCCTTTATTGCTAAAGCTCAATTCGTAAAGAAATTTGTTGCCATATTGGTCCTGCTCTGCTGACGGAACAGCTTCTAGTGCTGCGGCGGCTTCTGTTTTAGTAGCAACAGTAGTATCAACAGTAACCATGCCCCTATCGTATTTATAATAGAAATCTTGTGCTGCAGGCGTTTTATCTACGTAAAAATTAATTTTCTTATCCTCACGGTTCCTGATTTTTGAAATATCTTCAAAGGCATTAACAGCGGGTTTATCAATTTTAACCATTTTCGATTTGGCTTCTGGTAAATCCTTAGGGAAATCGGCTTTCGCAAATTTCACGCTATCTAAAGATATATCACATGGATCGGTTCCGTAAAACCAACCTCTCCAAAACCAATCTAGATCTTCGCCGCTGGCATCTTCCATCGTACGGAAAAGATCTGCAGGTTCAGGATGTTTAAAAGCCCATCTTCTCGAATATTCTTTAAATGCATAATCGAAAAGTTCTCTTCCCATGATGGTTTCGCGAAGGATATTTAAACCGGTAGCAGGTTTCGAATACGCATTCGGCCCGAAACGGGTAATATTTTCAGAGTTGGTCATAATTGGCTCCAGCTCATCTTTAGGTAGTTTCATGTAATCAACAATGGTATATGCCGGTCCTTTTTTACTTGGAAATTTGTTGTCCCAAAGCTCTTCGGTTAAATACTCAACAAAAGAATTTAATCCTTCATCCATCCAGGTCCATTGGCGTTCATCACTGTTTACAATCATCGGAAAGAAGTTGTGTCCAACCTCGTGAATAATTACACCTAACATCCCATTTTTAGTGCTTTCGCTGTATGTTCCGTCAGTATCTGTTCGGCCATAGTTAAAACAGATCATTGGGTATTCCATTCCATTTGCAGCTTCGATACTTTGTGCAACAGGGTAAGGGTATGGAATGGTAAAATCTGAATAGGTTTTAATGGTATGTGCTACCGCACGGGTAGAAAACTTACTATAAAGGTTGTATGCTTCCTTTCCATAAAAACTCATGCACATTACGGTATTGTTATTGGCCTGAATTTTTTGAGGCATGGCATCCCAGATAAACTTACGTGAGGATGTCCAGGCAAAATCGCGGACATTGTTCGCATTAAAAACCCAGGTTTTTTTTGCTGTAGATTTTTTGGTTTCTGCCAGTTTAGCTTCAGTCAAGGTTTGGATTTCTACAGGTGCAGCGGCAGTTTTAGCAGTATTATACCTACTTAACTGCGTTGGGGTTAAAACAGCGCTATAATTGATACACTCTCCTGTTGAACCCACCAGGTGATCAGCCGGAACAGTCATTTGAACTTTAAAATCACCAAAGGTTAAGGCAAACTCACCTCTACCGGTAAACTGATGGTTCTGCCATCCCTGAAAATCGCTATATACACATAAGCGTGGATACCACTGGGTCATAGTAAACAGGTAGTTCCCATCGGTTGGGAAAAACTCATAACCTCCACGGCCGCCAACACTCATCCGGTCAGAAATTTTATAGTTCCAATCGATATTAAAGATAAATTTTTGTCCACTTCTTAGCGCTACAGGCAAATCTACCCTCATCATGGTTTTGTTAACCGTATAGCGTAAGTTTTTACCTGTTGCATCGGTTAATTTAGTAATATTTATTCCGTAGCCGTTGTTTCCTGTTGCGCTTAACTGATCTAAATTTTTAGTGGTTCCGGTAGCAGGCATTTTAGTTGCATCCTGATAATTCGCATTTCTATCTGTGCTATGCTCGTTTTCATCAAGCTGCAACCAGATATAAGTTAAAGGATCAGGCGAATTGTTGGTGTAAGTGATCGTTTCAGATCCCGTTAACAACAGGTTTTTTTCATCCAGCTCACATTTGATGTTATAATCGGCACGTTGCTGCCAATATTTAACACCAGGCGCTCCGCTGGCTGTACGTTGTTCGTTAGGTGTTGGTAAAATGGTGCCTAACTGCTCAAACTTATTCCCATGGTTACTCCCTGGGTTATTCTGAGTATTTTGGGCCATAGCCAGGCTACCAGAAAAGAATAGCAGGCCGGTTAAAGTAAATAGTTTATTCATGATATGGTTTATTAAAAAGGAATTCGTTCTAAAGCCATTTTTAAAGCCAGGCTAAATACGGCTGCTGATATAAATAAAACCCAGCTCATGCGTTTGATGCGGGTATAATTAAAAATTAAAAAGGTAATTAAAAGAATGATGATTACCATAAAAACCTGTCCGGCTTCTAAGCCTACATTAAAACCAAATAGGCCCCAGCCAATATTCTGATCTTTGGCCAGCATTATCCGGATGGAGTTTGCAAAGCCCATTCCATGAATAAGTCCAAAACCAAGTGCCAAAAAATAATTGATCTTAATTGATTTTAAAGAGAAATTCTTTCTGAACAAATTGCTGGTTGCGGTAACTACAATGGTACAGGGAATTAAAAACTCTACCCACTTACTATCAAACCTGATTATATCCAATACGCTTAAAAGTAAGGTAAACGAATGGCCAATGGTAAAAGCCGTAACCAATATGAGCACCTGTTTTAAATTGACATAACTGTAAATGGCAACCAGTGCCAAAACAAATAGCTGGTGATCTAAAGCATCGGCGCTGATGATATGCGCCCATCCCAATTTAAAGTAAAAGATAAAATCTTGTAACGGCATGAATAATAAGCTAACTATTGAGAATGAAATAGTTTACAATAGCTAAAATTATATTTTTAATTACAAAAACCCCAAATATCCTTCAAACAAAAGTCTAAATACCAAATTTGTTACTATTCCTTAAGCTATTTAGTGCTTTTTGGCGAAGCTTTATCGCAAACACTGGGTTTACAGTTGTAAACAAAAATTGTTGTTTAATATACATAGCCAATACAGTAACTTGGTACTTATAACTATTGGTCTCCTATTCAACACTATGCTTTGGCTTAAAAATCACTTACAAAAACCAGAAGAAGGTTTAGATCCGGTTCCAAAAGCTTTTGCAGAACAATATGCTGCAAACGAACACCAAAAATAGACAGCAAAATTATAGATATCATAAAAGCCACTTAGGCAGTTTCGAAGACAAAACTTTACTTGATCTCGGTGCAGGCCCTCATTGTCATTAAGTTAAGCACCACGGTCGTCAGTCTGTCCAAAGGACTCCTGTGGAGAGCGTAGTCGAAGACTTCTTGAGATTGATAAATCGAAAATAATGCCCTTCGACTAGGCTACCATTGACGTGATTTCCCAATTGCTACTATAACATACTTGCAATACTATACATTTCCACTCAGCTAGGCCACAGCACCGTATCCACGTTTTGCTTAAATCCGGCCTAACAAATTTTTCGGGCTCCACCGACCCAGCGAACCCACTAGCTTCGAAAGAAAAATTTTCAGCCGGTGTTTTTTGTTTCTTTACTATATAACAAAAAAGATTAAGCTACTTGTAGCTTGAGTGCATTAAGTGTTTTTTCGAGTGCTGCAATTCGCGCTTTTTTCTGTTTATTAAGGTGCTCTTCATTGTTTAAAGGATTGAATGATTGTTTCTCGGTAACCATTTTATAATAGATACATGCCAGTTTTCGAGCTGTGGCTACAATAGCATATTTATAACCGCCCTTACTTTTCATCTTTCTGAAAAAATGCCCCATCAGATGGTTGCTGTTCTGGACTCCGCCGGCAGCCATCCGGAAAGCCTGGGATGCTGCATTGGGCTTTTTTCTTTGCAGTTTACTAGAGATAAGTTTCCCTCCGGATACCTTGTTGTTGGGGCAAAGGTTGAGCCACGAGGCGAAATGTGCTGCCGAAGGCCATTTATACAGATCTGTTCCGGTTTCCGAAAGTATTTCCAGGGCGCCTACCTCACTTACTCCGTAGATATCCAGCACATCAATGCCATGGATCCCCTTCAGGTAAGCCCGGGTATCAAAGAAAGGCTGGTTCTTTGTCTTCTTCTGTTTGGATAATCTACCGGTTGGAGTTAGCCTGATCTCTTTTTCAGGTTCAGCTATGCCCTCATTGGTTTTTGCATGCATCCGCTGCAACTGGTATTCAATCTTTTGGTCGCACTGTACCAACTGCTCCTGAAAAAACTTGTACTGTGTATAATACTGTTCCAAAAGGAACAGTTGTTCCTCACGCCAGTTACCCTTAAGTGAACTTATAATAGTGTTACGGTCTGCCTTGATCCTGCAATCAACCAAGGTCAGGAAGTTTTCTGCATAACGTTCCCCTGAAAGAATGGCCTCTACCATAGCTTTCCCTGTTTTACCCATGAGGTCACTGATAACCGTATGTATCTTCAGGTTCATGAGTTCCAGTGCCTTTTGCATCCTAAGCACAGATGTACTGCTATCGCGGATCAGCTTTCGTCTTTGACGGACCAGGGTACGAAGTACGTCTGTCTGGTCGTCGGGCAGAAAACAGTTCTTCAACAGGCCACAGCTATGCAGCTTTTGTATCCATTGCGCATCGCTCCGGTCATTCTTTTTACCACTGATGTTGCGTGTGTGGCGGGCATTAACCAAATATACTTCAAAACCTTTTTCAATCAATAATACACCAAGATTTTTCCAGTAAATCCCGGTACTTTCCATTGCAACAGTTGTAACCCCGCACTCGGTAAGCCATTCTACAATAGCCAGAAGATCATCGGTAAATGTACCGAAGTCTCTTACATTGGAGCCTTTGCAGCATTCCTCAGGTACGGCTACCACATGTAGTGTATCACCGATATCGATACCTGCCGCATTTGCATTAACTAAAGGTAGCTGAACGAAATCTTTAATCTTTTGCTTTTTTTCTGTGTTTTTTTGACCTTTGCCCATAAAATTCATTTTTAATAAACATCCTGCAAAACCGGCAGGCTTGAAGATTAGTTTACTATACGAACTGCAATGTTCAATCGACAACTTCAACTGCTGGCTTGGTCAGATTTGACAATGACTTGGGGGTCAATAAGAAAGACGACCTTGTGCAGGATGTTTTTCCCAAAGTTATTATTCTCGCAAACTGAAGCATAGCTTAAATAATATTTGACACCAAAAAGAAAGAGCCCCATCGGCGGCGGCGAGCCGAGGCAAGGATGAGTCATAGGGCAAAAGAAATATTGGAACTATACACGTCATTCATATTGATTTTTATGGAATAAATTATCCCTCAGGGTGACATCATTTTGAGATTTATCCCCTAACTTAATGACATTGGGCTGGTCCTGGGCAATATAACACCTTAATTACATTTAAATAAGTAGAAGATTATGTGTTAGCTTTGCCCATCTAAGGAAAGATGTAATATGTTGATGCGTAAATTAAAATATAGCTTTTTGTTTTTGTGTGCTGCTTTTTTTTCTGTTGGAGCAGGAATAAAACACCCTTTGCATGTAAGCACAACTGAAGTAAACTTTAATGCAAAGGATAAAACTTTAGAAGTAAGCTGTAAAATCTTTTCAGACGATTTTGAGGCAATTTTAGCCAGATTATACAAACAGAAAACCGATCTGAGCAATCCGAATATGAAGAAGGCAATGGATGAATTGGTAAAAAAATACCTACTTTCTCATTTACAGCTAAAAGCCAATGGCAAAGCGGCTTCAATGAACTACATTGGATTTGAGATCGATCATGAAGCTACCAATATTTATCTTGAGGTAGAAAAAATTCCATCCATAAAATCGGTTGAGGTGAGCAATACTATTTTATATGATATGTTTGATGATCAGATGAGCATTGTACATATTGTAAAAGGCCCTAACCGTAAAAGCACAAAAATCCTTTACCCTGAAAAAAAGTTCACAGCAAACTTTTAATTGTATTTTTTGTATTAAATTACGGCTCAATGTTAAATTACCGTTAATTTTAGAAGGCAATATTATTTAAGTTAATATCTGCTGAGAAATATTTCTTGTAATCTTTTTTTAAATACCGTGTTGTTAAAATAAGTTATGCATCTAATCATCTTCTCCAATATATTAACGCCTCGGATAAAATATATCTTTAATTTTATTTTTAAAGATATTCTTAAAACAGAATTGGAATTTACGGGCAATAGCCAATATTTTCTACAAAGCGAGCACATCAAAATCAGTTATGGCGAAGAGCCACTAGGTGAGGAACTTTTTTTTAAGCGCACCACTTTACTCTTCTCCAATAAATTAGAAGAAATTAAGCCAAAAACTATTCCTTTTGGCGAATATCAGGCTCCGTTTCCGGTTGCACAATCAGCCTTGCCATTTGACGTTTTTGCTGCCTCATTTTTTATATTAAGCCGGTATGAAGAATATTTTTATCCAACAAAAAACGAAGAAGAATTTAGACCATCAAAAAGCCATCAGCATAAATGGAAGATTTTAGATAAACCGGTTATTGATGAATGGGCATTGATCATTAAAAGTTTGATCAAAAAAAAGCATCCACATTTTAAGTTCAACGAAAAGAATTTCCAGCACCAGCCAACCGTTCACTTCAATATTTTGCCCAACCTGCCCGAGGGATTATTAAATAGGACCAAATTTATTTTCAGTGCCATCTTTAAAAAAGAAAACAATTACCTGAGCTCGAAATTTGACAGGTTAACAGGGGTAGGGATTAATAATGAGCAGGTTTTGGATGAAGTAAATCACCTATTTTCTTCAAAAAAAAGTAATCCTCTTTATTTTGTCGATTTCCCTGACGTGCCGATAAATTACATTAGAATAAATGGCGTTTCAAAAACACTTAGCAATCAATCAGTTGGATTATTAAGGCCTTGTGCCAGCGATAAGCAAAAAATGCTCGAGATTAAAGAGGGCCTGGTTAAGCTCAAAAAAATCAGCCCAAACCCAGCGCCTGTAAGTAGTCAGCAGTTAGAAGTATTAAAATTCCCTATTTGTTATTTAAATATTCTTAATTCCGGTATTACTTCCGATTATTCTATGGGTTATAGTAATGTACCTGGTTTTAGGGCCGGAACCTGTACACCATTTAACTGGTATGATCTTCAGCTCGAAAAAGTAACGCCTTTAATCGTTAATTCTTACTGCCTCACCGATTATATTCTTCAGTTTTTAACACATGAGGCAGCCACTAAAACCCTACACCAATATATCGGTGCAGTAAAGGTGGTAAACGGTACCTTTTATAGCAGCTGGAGTCTAAAAAGTCTGTCTTCAAATGCAAAATACAAAAAACTAAAATCGCTGTTTAAAGAAATGCTCGATTACTCGGGAAATTGATTTTAATTTAATTTATCCGGCTTAAAATTCCTAATTTAGTAATTAAACGTCCCAAGGAATAAACCTGTAAGATACCGGAAACATTATGATGATTTTTGATGTAAGCAAGACGAAATCTATCGCCAATACCTTTATTGCCGAACTTCGGGATGAGAACATCCAGAAAGATTCGATGCGTTTCCGCGAAAATATGGAAAGGCTTGGTGAGTTTTTTGCCTACGAAATCAGTAAATCATTGGAATATGTTATTAAAGAAATCGTAACCCCTTTGGGTGTATCGCCCTGTGAGGTTTTAACTCAACAGCCCGTTTTAGCTACCATACTCCGAGCTGGTTTGCCCCTGCAACAAGGTTTGCTTAATATTTTCGACAAAGCCGAATGCTGTTTTATTTCTGCCTATCGCAAAGTAAAAAAGAATGGCGATTTTGTGATTCAGATGGACTACATTTCTACCCCAGATTTAGAAGGAAAAGTTTTGATTATGGCCGATCCGATGTTGGCAACCGGACAAAGCATGGTGATGTGTTGTAAAGAATTGATCAACCGCTACAAAATTGCAGAACTTCATATTGTTGCCGCAATAGCCAGTACAGAGGGTGTTGCGCATGTACGCGCCAATCTGCCTAAAGCAAAACTTTGGCTTGGAGCAATCGACGAAGAAATGACCAGTAAATCTTATATCGTTCCGGGACTTGGCGATGCAGGCGATCTGGCCTACGGAGAAAAGGTTTAACTTTAGTCCTTAGTCTAGAGTCTTTAGTCCAAAGTCAACATTCTTATAAAAACAATTGAGTGAACATCCTCTTTATATGCAGCAGAAATAAATGGCGTAGTGCCACTGCCGAAACCATATATCAAAATCATCCCGATCATCAGGTAAGGTCAGCGGGAACAGCGCCATCTGCCAGGATTAAAATCAATGCAAAACTTATCATCTGGGCCGATCTCATCTTTGTGATGGAGAAAAAACATAAGCAAAGGATTATTGATCGTTTCCCTGAAGAAACCTACGATAAGGAAATTATTACGCTTCATATCCCAGATGATTATCAGTACATGGACGAAGAACTTATTGAAGAGCTAAATGCAAAAGTTGCCGATTATTTATAAATCAAAAATCATTAGCCTACCTTTGTGAAAACATCACTAATGAAAAAGCACATTTTCTTTGACCTTGACCACACCATTTGGGATTTTGACCGTAATGCCGAAGAAACATTAAATGAGCTATACCAAACCCATAAATTAGAGGAGCTTGGCTTAAAATCGTGTGCCGACTTTATTACAGCATATACCGAAAACAACCATCAATTGTGGGCCGATTACCACTTGGGAAAGATTACCAAAGATTTTTTAAGATCAGAACGGTTCAACAAAACGTTCATTCAATTGGGTATTCATCCTGATGCAGTACCTCATCAATTTGAGGACGATTATGTAAATATCTCACCCACCAAAACCAATTTGTTCGAGGGAGCTGAAAATGTTTTGGGCTATCTACAGCAAAAATATACCCTGCATATTATTTCCAATGGATTTAAGGAAACAACCTTAACCAAAATGAATCTTTCTAATCTTAATCCTTATTTCGAAAATGTGATTATCTCTGAAGATGTGGGTGTAAACAAGCCAAACCCTATTATTTTCGAATATGCGCTGGATAAGGCCAAAGCCTTAAAAACAGAAAGTATTATGATTGGCGATAGCCTTGAAGCTGATGTTTATGGTGCCCTAAACTTCGGTATGGAAGCGATATTTTTTAACCCCTTACAGAAAAAGAAACCCGATAATGTGCAGCAAGAAATTGTGCACCTGGAAGAATTACTGAAACTTTTTTGACCTTATGCCTTATTTGTTTGATTTTGGCATTCATTTGGCATTAGCTTAAAACACACACAAATGAAACCTCAATTAAAATGAAGAAAACCATCTTTTTAGGATTGGCAATGCTTTTTGCTACCCTAACTTTCGCTCAAAATTACCACAGTGCAGCCGAAGTATTCTTGCAGATCGTCAGTCCAGGCAAGTATACTGTATATTTAGATGAAGAGCTGGTTGGATCGGCCAATGGCAGATTCCGCTTTTACGATGTATACAATACTACACCCACGTTATCTATTATTCAGGGCAATACTGTAATCTTGAAACAGAAAATAAGGGTTATCCCACAACAACGGCTTGTTTTAAGTTTTGAAGATAAACGGTTGATTACTTTAAAGCAGATAGACATCTATCGCAACAGGCAATACGCCCTTAACGATTTTGATGGTTATACCGGAAATTACAATACGGGCATTATTCCACCTCCACCAGCACTGCCCGATATCAATTACAGATTACTCTCTGATGAAGCTTTTCAGGCTTTTTTAACACAATACAGAAGGGAAAGTTTTGATGATGACAGATTGAGGATGATAAATGTGGTGAGCAAAAACTCATCCTTACTGACTGCTCAGGCAAGGGTACTCTTAAAATCTTTTTCCTCTGATGATGAGCGTTTGAAGGCAGCCCGAAACCTTTACAAAAACGTTGTCGACCCAAAGAACTATTTTACCTTATCCGATATTTTTGTTTTCTCATCTAATAAGGACGACTTCTTAAAATATTTGGAGAAACAGTAATTCAGCTTATCTTTATTAAATGACGGCTGCAAAAATAAAGGCATCGATACATAAAATTGTCGATGCCTATAAATCGAAATTATCTCGCTATTCTGAGGATATTTTTCAAACCACGCCACCAATTTCTGGATGGAGTTACAGCGAAGTATACTCACACATTTTCGATTCAAGCTTGCTCTCGTTAATTGCGCTCGAATGCGCAGCAAGTGGCAAAGGCGAAAACAAACCCACACATTTTATTGTAAAACTGATTTTGGTTTTAGGCGCTTTACCACCAGCAAAAAAATATAAAGTTCCGAAAAGACTGGCCGAGCGTGTTCAAAAAATCAGCAAAACAGAAGCCCTCGATTTTATTTTAGAGTTTGAAAAAGGGCTTGATGATAACTACCCCATAATTGCCAACGCAAAAGCCGTTTGCAAGACTAAACACCCACGACTAGGTTACTTAAATGCCAGGCAATGGCTAAGATTTATCGAAATTCATTTAAAACATCACCTCAAGCAGTTAGAAAGAATAGAAAAGAGTTTTTAGGCGTAAATTAATTTCGCCATATTTGGATAAATTAAATTCAGCGCCATGAAACATGTTTTTTATCTGTTCGCCTTAATTCTACTTTGCGCCTGTAATAGCGAAAAGAAAGAAAATGCTCAAACTGTTATCCCAACACCTACGGGAATACAGGGACTTCAAAAAAGTAATACTGTTCAACCCGCAGCGCAAAATGCTAAAACTAACCTTATTTTCAATCCGCCACATGGCGATGCCGGCCATACCTGTGCTTTAGCCGTTGGGGCACCATTACACCAAACAGCTGCCGTTCAACCACAAAAAAATGCTACTCCACAGCCAGTAACTGTTCCAGTGCCTCCTGTAATAAATACATCAGGGAAAAAACTTAATCCTAAACATGGAGAACCTGGCCACAGATGTGACATTGCTATTGGCGCACCGCTGGATAGCAAACCAACTCAGGTAGTTACCACACAGCCTGCAGTAAAACAAACTGTAGCTATAAAAACAGGAAAGGGTTTGAACCCACCGCATGGCCAGCCCAACCATCGCTGTGATATTGCTGTAGGTGCACCTTTAAACAGCAAACCTGCCCCGGTGGTAAATACTGTTCCAGTACCAACACCTGAAACCAAAACAACGGAAACAAAAGCGCCGGAGACAAAAAATGAGGGGAAATAATAGTACAGATATGCGTACTTAATATTTTGAATTTTCAGCACCTAACTTAACGCACATTTTTTTACATCTTTGCGTTAATGAAATTACCCGCCATAAAAGGTTTTGATGAAGAAGCATTTAACAAGTATTTAAAAAATACCGGGTGGGTAATATTTGGCAAGGGGCTCAGTCTTATTGTAAATGTATTAATTACAAGCTACCTAGGTCCTATTTTATTTGGAGATTTAAGTTTTGGATTGTCTTTGGTAGCTATACTTGCTGCAGTAGGTGCCTTAGGACTTGATACTTTCATTATCCGTGAAATTATTCAAGAACCCGATAAGCGTGATGAAATCCTCGGCACTTCATTATGGCTTAGAATAGCTACAAACGGCTTGCTTATCCCTATTGCCATTGGTATTTATTTAATCAGCCACAATTTATCATCAAATCCCGGCACTCCCTTAACCTTGCTTGTTGGCCTGCTTGCTTTCGCATCATTTTTTAAATCATTTAATGTTATAGATGCGTATTTTCAGTCTCAGGTACAATCTAAATATGTTGTGCAGGTTCAGAACGTCTGCCTGGTTACAATTTCGATAATTAAGGTAGCCGTTATTGTGCTGTCGCTTCCCTTGATTTATATTGTATTTGCATACGTGTTAGAAGGACTGATCTTGGCGGTAGGCCTGATAATCGTTTATCAGAAACGAGGCTTTAGTATTTTTAACTGGCGTTTCGACAAACAACGAGCGAAATCCTTATTAAGAAAATCATCTCCACTTATCCTTTCGGCAGTGATGGTTTCTATTTATATGAAGATAGATGTGGTGATGCTTAAAAGTGTCGGCAGTAAAGCCATCGGGATTTACAGTTCTGCACAAAATCTCAGCGAAGCCTGGTATTTCATTCCGGTTGCAATTGTTACCTCTGTATTCCCTGCTTTATTAAATGCCAGGAAAACAGATCTAGACCGTTATCAAAAGCGACTTAAAAACCTTTACGATCTACTAATTTTTATAAGTTTACCTGTCGCCCTATTCATCAGCTTTTTTGCTGCAGATATTATTCACCTTATTTACAGAGGTAAATATGATGGTGCTGGGCCGATGCTGTCCATCCATATCTGGTCAGGGATTTTTGTATTTCTAGGTACTGCAAGTTCCCAGTATTTAGTAGCCGAGGGTTTCACCAAAATCTCATTTTATAGAACAGCCGCAGGTGCTATAATCAATATTCTACTTAATCTTTGGTTAATTCCAAAATATGGTGGTGTAGGAGCTTCAGTTGCTACCCTTATAGCCTGTTTTGTATCAACATTTTATCTTTTATTAATCCCTAAAACCAGGCAACAAGGTATAATGATGTTAAAATCATTATTTTTGGTCACCGCATTTCAAAAAATATTTAAACGTTGAGTACTCTTAAAGCATTAACCACATTAATTGCAAAGCCAAGCAGGCTTAAGGCATTATTATCATACGGGCATAAAGGCTACCTGAACAGCATTGGCTGGTTCACGGCTTTTGATAAAAAACAGGCCGTAGATGGGCAAGGAAAAGCATTGCCATGGGTAACCTATTCGTTTATCGATTTTATCAAAGAACGTATAAACAAAACACAGCACATTTTCGAATACGGCTCTGGCAGTTCTACTATTTTTTATGCTGAAAGAGCCGGCTCGGTAACTTCTGTAGAGCACGATAAAGGCTGGTTTGATAAAGTAAAAAATACAAGCCCGGCCAACGCTGATATGATATTCTGCCATTTGGAAAAAGATGGGGAATATGCTAAAAAAGCAACCTTGCTCAATAAAAAATTCGACATTATTATTGTTGATGGTCGCGATCGCGTAAACTGTTGCAAATATAGCGTTGATGCGTTATCATCAAATGGCGTGTTAGTTCTGGATGATAGTGAACGTGAAGTTTATAACCCTGCCCGTGTGCTTTTAAAGGCCCAGGGTTTCAAAGAAATCAGCTTCAGCGGGATTTCACCAGGCCTTTTTTACGAAAAGGCAACCTCTGTTTTTTATAAGCAGAATAATTGTTTAGGTATTTAAATCAGTAAGCATCATGTTAAGCGAAGAAGTAAAAACGGCCTACGATAATTTTTATACCAATAGCGATGTAGCATGGAGAATGCTTGGCGCAAAATATAAAGCGCAAAACATTGTTGATGTTTGCAAGGGGTTAAAGCCTAAAAAAGTGCTTGAGGTTGGCGCCGGAGACGGCAGTATTCTACATTTTTTAAATGAATGGCATTTCGCACCAGAATTGTATGCTTTAGAAATTGCACAAAGTGGCGTAGACATTATAAAAGACCGTAACCTTACCAGCTTAAAAGAAGCACAAACTTTTGACGGATATAAAATCCCTTATGAAGATGATGCATTTGATCTGATTATTCTTGCGCACGTTTTAGAACACGTAGAACACGAAAGGATCCTGATCCGTGAATTGAAAAGGGTAGCAAAATACATTGTAGTTGAAGTACCTAAAGATTATCGCTTCGGTATAGACCAAAGAATGAAACATTTTCTGGATTATGGGCACATTAACATGTACACCCCAACTTCCTTAAGGTTCTTGCTGCAGAGTGAGGGTTTAGAAATTCTAGAAGATAAAGTATCGATGACTGCACCAGAAACGGTAAAGTTTAATGAGTTTATCAATAGAAAAGCACCGAAAACATTTTCTAAAAACTTAAAAATAGAACTGGAATACCGGATAAAAAAAACCTTGGGTAATTTGTTTGGGAAGAAAAAGCAAGAACAATTTGCTAATGCATATACTGTGTTAACTCAAAAATCTGACCATAATCTGCATATATTTTAGTTAATAAAATGATATACTAGAGTTGTCGTCATTTCGAGCGAAGTGGAACGAAGCCGAGAAATCTATTTCGATAGATCTTTCCATTCCACTGCGTTTCAGTCGAGATGACGGACACTTCAATTGAAAATCGGTAATTGAAAAAACAAAAAATGCAAAACCTTGCCCCAATAGCACTTTTCGTATACAACCGCCCGCAGCACACCGAGCGTACGTTACAATTCCTGCAACAAAATGAATTGGCTACAGAAAGCCATTTATACATCTTTTCTGATGGTGCCAAAACAGACCAGGATAAGGAAAAAGTTGCTGCCGTAAGAAAAATCATCAAAAAAGCAGAAGGTTTTAAATCGGTTAAAGTAATTGAAAGCAAGGCCAATGCTGGCTTAGCCAATTCGGTAATTGCAGGTGTAACCCAATTAATAACACAATACGATCAGGTAATTGTTTTTGAAGACGATCTGGTTACCTCTCCCCATACTTTAGCCTATTTTAACAATGCTTTAAACCATTACCGCGAAGAGGAAAAAGTGATGCATATTGGCGCTTATATGTATCCCTTGAAACCAGATAATCTTTCGCAGTCGTTTTTCTATAGGGCGGCCACAAGTTGGGGCTGGGCCACATGGGGAAGGGCGTGGAAAAATTTCGAGCCGGACATTGACGTTCTTATCAAACAGTTTGATAAAAAGAAGAAAGCTGCCTTTTCCATCGATAATAAAATGAATTTCTGGAAGCAGATGTTAGAATTTAAGAAAGGAAAAAACAACAGTTGGGCCATAAGATGGTATGCTTCCATCTTTTTAAAGGGGGGGATCACACTTAATCCATCGCAATCACTCGTTAACAATATCGGCCATGATGGCACCGGCGTGCACTCAGGAATAAACGATATTTATAACGTAATTATCAATCCCAAACCGATTGTCGAATTTCCAACGGTAATAGCTGAAGACCCCATCGCATACAAAGCCATCAAAAGCTTTTTGATTAAACGAAAAGGAAATATGGTAACCCGTGTTAGGCGCTTTGTAAAAGAAAAACTGGCACAATACTTTTCAAAGAAATAATTAAACCGATATAGCTGTTTGTTGTGCGTAATTTAAAAAAATGACAAACCTTTTTTTAATTGAACATGTTGCTTTTATACATCGAAACTATAAAAATAAAAGATATGAAAACGACAACAGCAACAGCAGAGGTATTAAACGATTTGGTTCAAATTAATAACGATCGTATTGAAGGTTATGAAAAAGCTCGTCAGGAATTAAAAGAGGGCGATGCCGATTTAAAGACGCTATTTTTAAATATGATTGCCGAAAGTCAAAAATATAAAATGGCTTTGGCTGCAGAGGTAGCTGCATTGGGTGAAGATATTGAAACTGGAACAACAAACTCCGGAAAAATTTACAGGGCATGGATGGATGTTAAGGCACTATTTACTGGCCACGACCGTAAAACAGTTTTAAACAACTGTGAGTTTGGAGAAGATGCAGCACAAAATGCATATAAAATGGCATTAGAAGAACAAGATCTTCCTTCAAATATCAGAGATTTAATTTCAGAACAAAAGGCATCTTTAAGGGTATCGCATGATGAAATTAAAAGATTACGTGATGCTCAAGCATAAGTGACCGAGATATAAAAGCAGAAAAACCTCCTTCGATTTATTATCGGAGGAGGTTTTTTTATAGTGCTTCGTCATCTCGATCCGATAGCTATCGGATGGAGCAACGCGGATCGGAGAGATCTAGATAGATTTAGCTTCGCTGAGCGTTGCGTGGTTCTCAACTTCATTGCATTCCGCTCGAAATGATGATTAACGGCGGAACAAATCAGGCAAGAATTAAGACTCTAATTCCCGGTCTAAATGTTCGGTAACACGCTGGATTGTATTGTCGATGGTGTTACTTAAAATCGTTAAGTAAGAGCCTTTTTTAGCAGTTTCAATAGCGATCTGCAAACATTCGGTGCTTTTATTGTTAATAATGATCTCTTTATCCGGATCAACTTCCTTAATGCCTTTTACCAGTAGATCAACCAGTTCTTGTTGTTGTCTGCCACGGAGATATTTCTCCTGACAAACATAAATTTTATCAAACATCTGAGCAGAAATGCGTGCAGTTTCGATAATATCCTCATCTCTTCTATCTCCTGTTGCCGAAATAATACCTACATGTTCGGTAGCCTCTACACCTTGCAAGAAACCTTTTATGCCATTAAATCCATCAGGGTTGTGTGCAAAATCGACCAGTACTTTAAAATCTTTGAACCTAAAAATATTCATCCTTCCTGGCGTATGTGCTGCAGAAGGGATAAATGTTTCTAACGATAAGCGGATATCTTCAGGTTTGTAACCCCATAAATAGGTTGCCAGTGTTGCTGCAAGCACATTCTGGATCATAAAATTAACAGAACCGCCGAAGGTTAACGGAATGTGTGTGGCTTTATCTACCCTTAATTTCCAATCGCCGGTTTTAATGGTAATGTAGCCGTTTTCATAAATCGCTGCAATTCCACCTTTTCTGCAATGTTCTTTAATCACGGGATTATTTTCATCCATACTAAAATAAGCAACATTACAGCGTGCATCTTTGCCAATGCGAACGCAATAACCATTGTCGGCATTTAATACTGCCCAACCTTTACGGCGTACCGCCCCGATCACAACCGCTTTAACACGGGTCAGATCGTCAAGATTATGGATATCAGCAATGCCCAGGTGGTCTTCCTGAATATTGGTTATTACGCCGATATCGCAGGCATTGAATCCCAGTCCTGCCCTTAAAATTCCGCCTCGGGCGGTTTCCAGTACCGCAAATTCAACCGTCGGATCTTTTAAAATGAACTCGGCGCTGACCGGACCGGTGGTATCGCCCTTCATCAGCATGGTGTTGTGTACATACACACCATCACTGGTGGTGAAACCTACACGTTTACCATTACTTCTAATGATGTGCGCAATCAACCGTGTAGTAGTGGTTTTTCCGTTTGTTCCCGTTACAGCAATAATCGGGATTTGTGATAGCTTTCCTTGAGGATAAAGCATATCAATAACCGATGCAGCCACGTTTCTAGGCAAGCCTTCACTTGGTGCAAGGTGCATCCTGAATCCTGGTGCTGCATTAACTTCCAAAACCACACCTCCGTTTTCGGTTAAGGGTTGGGTAAGGTTCTGCGCCATGATATCTATACCGCAGATATCCAATCCGATTACCCTCGAAATCCTTTCACAGATAAAAATATTCTGTGGGTGAACAATATCTGTTACATCAATCGATGTTCCACCTGTACTTAAATTTGCTGTAGATTTTAAGTAAACCACTTCTCCTTTTTCTGGAATGGTTTCTAAAGTATATTCTTTTTTGGCCAGCAGATCCAAAGTATCCCGGTCAACAGCAATTTCAGTTAGCACATTTTCGTGACCATAACCGCGGCGTGGGTCTTCATTCTCCTTGTCAATTAACTCTTGAATGGTATGAATTCCATTCCCCTTAACATGTGCAGGATCGCGTTGTGCGGCAGCAATAACTTTATGGTCGATTACCAGTACCCTAAAATCGAAACCGGTAATAAATTTTTCTATAATAACCTTTCTCGAATAGGTTTTGGCGTATTCAAACGCTGCCAAAGCATCTTCCATCGTTTTCACATTAATGGTTGCACCTTTGCCGTGGTTGCCATCAAGTGGCTTAAAAACGAGTGGAAATCCAACTTTTTTAACCGATGCTTCGAGATCATCAGGATTTGAAATCGTTACTCCAGAGGCTACCGGAATGGCAGCTTCGGTAAGCAAACGTTTTGTCTCTTCCTTATTGCTGGCAATATCTACAGCGATGCTACTGGTTTTTTCGGTCATGGTAGCCCTAAAACGCACCTGATTTTTACCGTATCCCAATTGCACCAAAGAGCTTTTATTTAATCTGATCCATGGAATACTTCTACTTACGGCTTCTTCCACAATAGAACCTGTACTCGGTCCTAATGCCTCTAGCTCACGTATTTCCTTCATTCTGCGGATGTCGTGCTCTAAATCATATTCTTCATTATTGATTAATGCTTCGGCAATTTTAACTGCAGCTTCAGCAGCGTAAACACCAACCTTTTCTTCCAGATAACTGAATACCACATTATAAATACCTTCAGTTTTAGTTTGGCGGGTTCTGCCAAAGCCAGTTTCCATGCCGGCCAAGGTTTGGATTTCCAAAGCAATATGTTCAATTACATGTCCCATCCATGTTCCTTCTTTTACCCGGGTGAAAAAGCCACCTTCAACTCCCTTAGAGCAGCGGTGTGTAAACATGCTTGGCAAGAGTTTCTCAATCCTTTCGCTAAATCCTTCTATTACGTTGGTTGGTTTTTGCTCCAAATCTTCCAGATCTAAACGCATCTGGATCAATTTTTTTCGGCTAATTGACCATATGTTCGGCCCTCTTAATACTTGTATGTTTGATATCTTCATGTAATGTTTTGTTCGTTTTTTATTTAAACAAGCGTTTGGGGCAGCCTTTTTAACTCAATTTTTAGAATAAAATTGATGACGGTAAATTATGCATTTATTTTGAAATTAGACGTTCCATTTAGCTAAATCAATTTTAAGGCGTATTTGTTTTATTTTCAAGCACAATCCTGTTAATTTTAGGTTATAATATTTTAACGTTTGTTAATAAATTGAATATTCTTGACAAAAAAAGTCGTGTTTTTTATCATAAGCCTATATATTTGGGTTTTTTGATACAACTATAATACACAAAGAATGGTTCCGAAAGGTAAACTCATCATCATTGGTGGCGCAATAAACACAGGTAGCTTCGCAGAAACGCAATTTGGACTGCCTGAGAATATGAATTTTTTTGAGCGTGGAATTTTAAAACGGATTACTACAGAATCATTAAGAGATATTCAATCCCGGTTCGAGATCATCACTACAGCATCATTAATGCCCGAAAAGGTTGGTGAAGAATATATTAAGGCTTATGCGCAATTAGATGTGCACAATGTTGGTGTTCTTAATATTACCAACCGTGAAGAAGCCAATTCTGATGAAAATTATGAACGTATCAAAGCTGCAGAGGTAATTATTTTTACCGGAGGTGATCAGCTCCGTCTTTCTTCAATCTTCGGAGGAACAAAAATCCATCAGATCCTGTTAGAAAAATATAGAAACGAACCTGTAGTAATTGCCGGTACTTCTGCAGGAGCGGCGGCAAGCTCTAAAAACATGATTTATCAGGGAAGCAGTAAAGATGCTTTACTTAAGGGAGAGGTTAAAATTACCGGTGGATTAGGCTTCATTGATGATGTTATTGTTGATACACATTTTGTTCAACGCGGGAGAATTGGCCGCTTGTTATATGCCGCTGCCAGCAATCCAGGCATTTTGGGCATTGGCCTTGGCGAAGATACCGGGCTTTTCATCTCTGATGGCCATACGATGGAAGCCATTGGTTCTGGCATGGTAATTTTAGTAGATGGCCGCAATATGGCCGATACCAATTTAACCGATGTAGAAATGGGCCAGCCTGTTTCAATTAAAAACATGGTGGTACATGTAATGTGCGATGGCGATGTTTATGATTTAACAGACCATAGCTTGGTGATCCATCATCCAAAGGTTGTTCCGATAGCCTAAAGGTTTAAGGTGGAGGGTTTAGGGTTTAAGGCCAAAAGTCTCATATCAATGTCTCAATACTCAAATCTAACAGATGAAATTAATCATACATGGTGGCTTCTTCAGCGAATCGTCTACCAACCAGGAAACGAAAAAGGCTAAACAAGATGCTTTGGCATCGATTGTTACGCTCGGACACGAATATCTAAAAACACATACTGCTTTAGAAACCGTGGTTTATACAGTTGCGCTATTAGAAGACAACGAACTGTTTAACGCTGGTATCGGTTCGCAGATCCAAAGCGATGGAAAAGTGAGGCTGAGCGCAGCCCTAATGGATGGTAAAACAGAAAAATTTAGTGGTGTAATTAATGTAGAAGATGTTAAAAACCCTATACAGATTGCACAGAGCCTACTAACATATGATGACCGGGTACTCAGCGGTGATGGTGCCCAGCAATTTGCAAGAACAAATGGATTTGAATATTTCAATCCGATTACCCCACAGCGCCAATCAGAATACGAAGCTAAATTAAACCAAAAGAACAATAAGGGAACCGTAGGCTGTGTAGCACTCGATGCGGACGGAAATTTAGCAGCTGCAACTTCTACCGGAGGCAAAGGATTCGAAATCCCTTGCCGTGTGAGTGACTCCGCAACCGTTGCGGGCAACTATGCCAATCAATATGCAGGTATTTCTTGTACCGGAGTAGGTGAAGATATTGTAAGCGGTGCCTTAGCCGCAAAAATTGTAACCCGTGTTACTGATGGTTTTTCCTTAAAGGAAGCATCAGATAAATCTTTTGCCGAACTGAAAGCTTTTGATGGCTTTGCAGGCATTGTAGGCATTTCTACAGCGGGCGAAGTGTACCATTGCGACTCGCACCCATACATGGTTTGGGCATCTTTTGATGTTAATTTACAGGTATTTAGCTAGAATTAGATTTAAAGTATTATTTTTGTTGCATGACCAAAATTGTATTGGCTTTAATTGGCCTTTTTGCATCACTACAACTACAAGCTCAAAACATAGATAAGTCTGAGATCCAAGAACCTAATGGAAGTGCTATAAATATAGCCGTATCTAAATTTGATTTGGAGGATGGGAATTCTTTTTTTGAGGAAGCAGAAGATTTAGAGCGAAAAGGCGATTTCAACGAAGCCCTAACCTTATTTGGTAAAGCAGCTTTTGAATACAATGCCGTAAAAAACTTCAATAGGTACGGACAGGCGGTTATCAAGATGAGCAGTATGCATTATCAACTTGGCCGTTTCACTGATGCTGAGCAGATTCTTTTAAATGTGGCTTTAAAAAATTATTCAAAAACGGGGAACAGGGCAGGAGTAATGAACACCTATAATCTTTTGGGTAAAGTTTATCTGGCTAATACCAAATACACGCAATCGATGTGGTTTTACACACAACAAGGTATTCTGGCAAAACAATTAAAAAGCAACAATTCTTACATTGAATCTATTTTAGGCATTGTTCAGGTAAAAATTAAAAAGAAAGATTTTACCCTCGCGCTGAGAGATCTGAAATCGGCCGAATGGCTTGCCAACTCGATCAAAACTACCCAGTACAAAACCCAGATTAAAGATGCCAGGGAAATGATTGCCAGCAAAACCACCAGTAAAAAGATAGATCCAAGCTAGCCCGACATTTCAATTCTACCAAACCTTACCGTATAAAGGATAAAACAGCCCTCAAAGGTCTGTAATTGGTCAAATTTTGGGTATCGATCAAAACAAAAAATAACGATCTACGTTCTACATAAGAAATTGTTAAATAAAAAGCTTTTAGTTAGATTTGATAAGTTTTAACAAGAGACGGTAATAATGCTGTCTCTTTTTTGTTTTTTTGCTAAAATGGTATCATATTGGCTATATAGAATTGGAAATGGATTTTAAATCATTTAAAGAGATGTTAAAGAGAATATTTTTTGTAATTTTTACTGCGGCAGTGCTTGCTTGTCATGCTGCACCTAAAACTCAGCCAATGGTTGAGGGTGTTACCAATGTGAAACCTGATGAGCAGCAACAACTTGTTATAAAAGAGGTTGTAAATTTAATAGAGAGTTATAATTATAAAAAAATTCAGATCAACGATTCTATATCTTCGATCATTTTAGATAAGTATATCAAGTCTCTAGATCAGGGCAAAAATTACTTTTTGGCTTCGGATATCAAGGAATTTGAAAAGTACAGATATACTTTGGATGATGATTTCAAAAATGGCGATCTAAGCGGACCGTTTTTCATCTATAACGTTTATGCCAAAAGATTAAACGAATATTTTACTTATTCTTTAGCACAGATTAAAACCAAATATGATTTTAATCAAACCGACAGTTATGTATACGATAGAGAGAAACAGCCTTGGGCAACTTCTTCTGCAACCTTAAATGATACCTGGAAAAAACGTGTTAAATACGAACTGATCAATTTAAATTTAGCTGGAACAGCTGAAGCAAAGAATGTAGAAACATTAACTAAACGTTATCAGAACCTAAAGTCGCAAACTTCAAAAACCAATAATCAGGATGTATTCCAGATTTTGATGGATGCTTTTACCGAATCTATTGATCCGCATACCAATTATTTTAACCCCACCAATGCAGCAGCGTTTAACGAAGATATGTCCCGTTCTTTCGAAGGTATTGGCGCCCGTTTACAATTAGAAAACGAGGTAGTTAAAATTTCGGAAATTATTGCTGGTGGACCTGCATTTAAAGGGAAACAACTGAGTGCTGGCGATCGTATTATTGCCGTAGCCCAGGGTGATGGAGAATTTGTTGACGTAGTGGGTTGGAGATTGGATAACACCGTATCGAAAATTAAAGGTCCGAAAGGAACCAAGGTGCGCTTAAAAGTTATCCCTGTTGGAAAAGAAATGTCATCTAAACCAGTAATTATCGAATTAGTTCGCGATAAAATTGTTTTGGAAGAAACATCTGCAAAGAAAAAAGTTAAAACCATTAACAGCAATGGTAAAGATTATAAAATCGGAATTATTACCCTACCAGCATTCTATGCTGATTTTAAAGCAGCAAATGCGGGCGACAAGAACTACAAAAGCACTACCCGCGATGTTAGAAAATTAATCGACTCGCTAAAAACATACGATAAGGTAAATGCAATTGTAATGGATTTACGTGGAAACGGTGGAGGTTCATTAGTTGAAGCCATTTCATTAACTGGTTTATTTATTGATAGAGGTCCTGTTGTTCAGGTGAAAGATTTACGCGGTAAAATTGAAGTGGACGAGGATGAAAATAGCGGTGTAACCTGGGATGGGCCTTTTGGTGTAATTGTAGACCGTTTAAGTGCATCTGCATCAGAAATTTTCGCCGGTGCAATACAGGATTACGGCCGTGGTATTATTATGGGTAGCCAAACTTATGGTAAAGGTACCGTTCAATCTTCTATTGATTTAAACAAATTGGTAAACCCAAGTATGTTGCAAAGGGTAGCAGGATTAATTTCTAAAGATAAAACCGTTGGTACATCTCCAAGCGGAGCAAGCCCTGCTGATATTAACTTAGGCCAGATTAACCTAACCATGGCTAAATTTTACCGTGTAGCAGGAAGCAGCACTCAGCATAAAGGTGTAACACCTGACGTTGTTTTCCCTTCAGTATATCCGATGGATAAAATTGGAGAAGATACGGAATCATCTGCCTTACCATGGGACGTTATTCCAAGCTCTAGCTTTAAAGCAGTTGCAAATCTGACACCAGTTAAAGCGCAATTAATTAAAAACAGCGAGCAGCGTATCGCAAATTCATTGGATTTTAAATACCTGAAACAAGATATTGCCGATCTTAAAAAACGCGACAATGAAGTTTCTGTAACCTTAAATGAGGCAAAACTTAAAGCTGAGCGCGATGCACAAGAAGCTAAAACACTTGCCAGACAGAATGAATTAAGGGCATTAAGAGGATTGCCTGCCATTAAAAAAGGAGATAAAATTACCAAGCAAGATGCTTTCGATTTTATTGAGGATGAATCGTTAAAAGTAATGGGCGATTTTATGCAACAATCTGGCAACTATGTGATGAACTTAGGTTTGATGCCAAAGAATAACTAAGAAGAATATTTCAATGGAAAGAGGGTGTCCAAAAAGGCACCCTCTTTTGTTTTACAGCAAAAGTTAAGTTTTTGAGATTCTTATGAATAGCTGTTCAATTTTTGCTTAATGAGGTTGATAGCTGGATTAGATTCGGTTG